>FWPV01000055.1_pt1 | contig 277893 bp, 222 predicted proteins | sample 2228371 | NCBI WGS metagenome assembly FWPV01 (sample SAMEA103939776, study PRJEB20133) | metagenome
ACCGGGATTCCGTGGGCTCCCCGGCTCGCTGACGCTCGCCGGGATCACCCACGGCTACGCTCGCGGCGGCGCTACGCGCCTGTGCAGCGCACCGCGCCGGTGACCCACTCAGAATGGCGACGAATCAGATTTTCGAGTTTGTGGCTTTGGGAGGGGTTTGGAGATAAACTCCCCTTACCGGAACTCCGCCGGGTAGCGGCGCTTGAGCTCCGCCACCGCCCAACCGCGTCCGGTGGCCTCAAGGCGCATGGCGTAGGCCGCCAATTGGCCGCGGCAGTGGAACGGCCCGCCTTCCAGCAGCACGGTGCGCAGCGGATCCGTATCGTACGGGATCGACGCCATCATCGCGTCGTGCCAGTCGCTGAGGTGGCGCAGCCCCTCGTCGCAGAGGTCCCGCCGCTGCGGCGCAAGGTCATGCTGCTCATGCGGGTCCTCCAGCACGTTGAACAGCATCTCTTTCGGGAACAGGTGCCCGCCGCAGTGGTAGGTGCGCAGGTACAGCCAAGGGCCGAAGCGCACCGACCGCTGGCACACGTGCGCGCACTGGCTCATCACCACGTAGGGCTTGCCGTTGTCCGCGCCCCCGCGCAGCGCCCCCGCCCAGCTCTGGCCGTCCCAGCTCGGGCTGGGCTCGAAGCCCAGCAACTCCGCGAAGCTCGGCGCCATGTCGATGTTCTGGCAAAGACCGCTGACCATGCGGCCGCCCTGCACGCCCGGCCACTTCACAATCAAGGGTACCCGACAGGTGATCTGGTCGGCCGTCGCGTGCTCGCCGTAAATGCCCAATTCGCCCTGGTTCTCGCCATGGTCGGCTGAAATGATGATCACTGTCTCGTCGTATACCCCCGCCGCCTGCAGGCGCTCCACGATGCGCGCAATGTGCCCATCCACATGGCGGATTGCGCGATCGTAGCCGTCAAACCAGCGTTTCACATCCGCAAGGCTGGTCAGTGCGCCAAGATTTGCGGGATAGCGCTCCCGCGGCGCCCAGTCGCTCCGATCGCTCCACATCTGCAGCTCGCGCGCGCTGTGCGGGCCCACCTTTTGCAGATGCCGGGCGAATACCTCCTCCGTAATCCATCGGGCGGCCGGCTCCTCCGCGAACCAGTCCGGCTGGTCCGCCGGCACCCGGTAGGGCGTGTGCGGGTCCCAGTAGTTTAGATGCAGAAACCAGTTGTCCGCCGCCGCGCGGCGTTGTAACCACTCTTCAATGACAGGCTGCACCTCCTCGGCCGATTCCATCCCGCCCTTGCCCGTGTTGTGGATTTCGTTGAACCCCGCGTAAAAGTGCCGCGCCGCGTGCCGCTGCCCAAAGGGGCTGATTTGCGCCGTGTAAAACCCGGCTTGCTGCAGGCGCGCCGGCAGGCTCTCCAGCTCGATCCGGTCACGGAAGCCGCGCCCGCGCCCCTCCACCCGCAGGTCCGCCGCCGTTCCGCCATGCCCGACCACCCCGGACCGGATGCCCGGCATCCCCGTGTACAAAGCCGTCCGCGATGGCAGACACGGCGCGTCCGTCGTGTAGCAGTTGTCAAACCGCACCCCCTCCGCCGCGATCGCGTCGATCGCCGGCGAGGTCGCCCGGTGGTACCCGTAACAGCCAAGATGGTCCGCCCGGCACGAGTCGATGTCGATGTACAAGATCCGCATCCTACCCCTTCTTTGCCTCCCCATCACCGCCACAGCAACCCCTTTCCCCACCTTTCTTGCTCCTACTCGTACTCGTACTCCTACTCGTACTCGTACTCCTACTCGTACTCGTACTCGTACCCCTACTCGTACTCGTACCCCTCCGCGCCAGTCCCACCCCGCCGACATTTAAATTATTGACCTGACCCCTTTTTGGCGCAATTCGGCCGGTGGCTGGCGCAGGGCGGGATTTCGCGGGGCGGGCGGGGGATGGTAGGGTGGGCGGCTATGGACAAGGCGAACTGTGGGATACCGGGCAACCACTATGGGGAATTTGCGGCCGGGGGCCGGGCGTACGTGTTACGGGAGCCGAACCTGGACCGGCCGTGGATGAACGTGCTGAGCAACGGGCGGTGGTGCTATGTGGCGAGCCATTTGGGGGGCGGCTACTCGTTTCTGGACAACCCGACCGTGGGGCGGATCACGCGCTGGCACATTGACGGGACGCCGCGGGAGACGACCGGGAAATTGTTGTTTTTGCGGGACGAGGAGACGGGGAAGTGGTGGACGGCCAACGGCTATCCGCCGACCCGGCCGCTGGACCGGTGGGAGTGCGAGATCGGGCTTGGTTACAACGAGATCCGGTCGGAGGCGCACGGCATCGGGGCGCGCATGCGCTGGTTCTGCCCGATGCCGGACCCGGCGGTCACCGGGGGGGTGGGGGACCCGTGCCTGATCTGGCAGGTGGAGCTGGTCAACCGCAGCGGGCGGGCGCGGTTCATCTCGGCGACGAGCTTCGTGGAGCTGGCGCTGGGCAACTGGAACGAGGACACGTCGTGGCGCGAGTTCTACATCCTGTTCAACCGGCAGAAATTCCTCGGGCACGCGTTGCTGACGCGGTCGACCATGTGGGTGAAGTACGAGGGCGGCTGGCAGGCGCTCAACGAGGCGGGCAACAACATCCCGTTCGAGCACGCGGTGTTCCTGGCCTCCTCGCGGAGCATCTGCGGCTATGAGGGGGACCGCCACCAGTTTCTCGGCTCGTACCGCGACCTGAAGGACCCGGCGGCCATGGACACCGGGAAACTGGCCAACAACGCCGCCATCGGGCGCGACGCCTGTCACGCGCTGCAGCACCACTTCCGGCTGCAGCCGGGCGAGGCGGCGCGCTTCGTGCTGCTGTTGGGGGCGATCCCTTATGACAGCGAGGACACGACGCCGCTGACCGAGAAGTATCTCGACTGGGACAAGGCGGAGGCGGCCTTTGCGGGCAACCAGGCCTACTGGACGGCGGTGACCGCCACCCCGCAGATCGAGACGCCCGATCCCGCCCTCAACACGCTGGTCAACTATTGGTACAAATACCAGGGCGCCAACCTGTCGTGGTGGAACCGCAACACCGGCTACTGCTACTTCGGCATTTACAACTTCGGGGTGCGCGACGCCTGTCAGGACGCGGTGAGCCGGCTGCCGCAGGACCCCGCCTGGGTGCGTGAGCACATCGTCAAGCGCATCATGATCTGGCAGTTCGAGGAGGGCGACTACGCCCACGGCGGCAACTTCGTCTCCATGATGGGGACCCGCACGCGCCATTCCGACGACCCGCTCAATCCGCTGTTCATCCTCGCCCACTACGTGCGCGAGACCGGCGACTTTTCGATCCTGGACGAGGTCACCGAGTTTGCGCACACGCGCGGGCAAAAGAAGGCCACCATCTACGAGCACATCATGCTCGGGCTGGAATACTTCTTCTCGCAGATGTCGGCGCGCGGCCTGCCGCTGATCCTCAAGGCCGACTGGAACGACGCCCTCGACCAGATGGGCCACCGCGGCAAGGGCGACTCGGTGATGCTGGCCTGCTGGGCCATCCACTGCATCGAGCGCTTCTATTGCTGCATGGAGCACAAGAACGATCCCCGGCTGGCGGACTACCGCCGGAAGGTCGAGCAGCTGCGCCGGACCGTCAACGAAATCGCCTGGGACGGCGAATGGTACCAGCGCGCCATGCACGACAGCGGCTGGATACTCGGCACCAAGGACAACACCTACGGGAAGATTTGGAGCAATCCCAACAGCTTCGCGATCATCTCGGACACCGCCACGCCGGAGCGGCGCGCGCAAATCTACGCGTCCTTCGAGAAGTATCTGGACGACCCGATCGGCGGTTACACGTTCTGGCCGCCGTTCCTCGAGCCGGACCCGCGGGCCGGCGTGATATCGCGCTTTGCGCCGGGCACCAAGGAAAACGGCTCCCTGTTCGGGCACAGCTCGCGCTGGCGCATCTGGGCGGAGTGTTATGGCGGGCGCGGCGACAAGGCCTACGAGCTGCTGGACAAGATGAGCCCGATCACCCGCCACTTGGCCGGTCCGGAAATCTACCGCATCGAGCCCTATGTCGCCTGCCAGTTTATCTACGCCAAGGAGGCCGACCGGTATGGCGAGGGTTCCCATTCCTGGGCCACGGGCACGGCGGCATGGTCGTTGATTGTGGTCTGGGAGTGGCTGTTCGGCGTGCGACCGGAACTGGGGGGGCTGCGCATCGATCCCTGCCTGCCGTCGCATTGGACGGAGGTGCGGATGCGGCGCGACTACCGCGGCGCCACGTACGACATTGTGATCCGCAAGCCCAAGGGGGTCTGCAAGGGCGCAGCCGAAGTGCGGCTGGACGGTGCGATCCTGCCGGAAAACCTGATTCCGCCGCAGGGCGACGGCAAGGTCCATGCGGTCGAAGTCCGCTTGCATTAGAGCCGGCAATCCCCGATAACCCGGGGATGCAGGCTGAACAGGGGCTGGAGGTCGTGCAGGGCGAGCCGTCGTGGCGGCTGGCGCACGGTGCGGTGGAACTGTACGTGACGGTACGCGGCGGCCACATGGCGCCGGTGCGGTTCGACCTCGGCGATGGCCGCCATGCCAGCCCGTATTCGATGCCGCCCTGGGAGCCGCGGGAATGCCCGGAAGGCACGCCGCCCCTGCTGCAGGTGTTGCGCGGGGATTTCTTTTGCCTGCCGTTCGGCGTGAGCAAGGCCTCCCCCCATCCGCACGGGGCCACCGCCAATGGCACATGGTCGCTGCGCGAGCGCGGCCCGGACCGGCTGCTGCTGGAACTGCACGACCCGGACCTCGGCGCACGGGTGGAAAAAGAAATCCGCCTGGTCGAGGGCCAACGCGCCGTCTACCAGCGGCACACCGTCCACGGGCTCAAGGGGCACTTCAACTTCGGCCACCACCCGATCATGCAGTTTCCCGAGGACGCCGGCCCCTGCGCCATCCGCACCGGACCCATCAAATTTGGCCAGGTTTATCCCGGCGACTTCGAGCAGCCGGCCATGGGCGGCTATTCCAGTCTGAAGCCGGGAGCCCGTTTCACCAGCTTGGGCAAGGTGCAATTGGCCAACGGCGGCGACACCTCTCTGGCCGAGTTTCCGGCCCGGGAAGGATTCGAGGACCTTGTTCTGTTTGCCGCCGCGGACCCGGTGTTCGGCTGGACGGCGGTGCACTTTCCGGGGTATGTTTGGCTGGCCTTGCGCAACACCACGGAACTGCCCGCGACCCTCCTTTGGCACTCCAACGGCGGCCGCCATTACCCGCCCTGGAACGGCCGTCACCGCCGCCGCCTCGGTGTTGAAGACGTGTGCTCGCATTTTCACGACGGCCTGGAAATCTCGCGCGAGGACCGTTTCCGCACCCGTGCCATCGCCACCACACTCGCGTTCGCGCCGGACAAGCCGCGCTTCATCCGCCACATCCAGCTGGTCCAGCCGCTCCCGCCAGGGTTCACCACGGTCGAGTCCGTCGCGCGCGACGCCCTGGGCGAGTCCATCCGCCTCAACAGCCGCACCGGCGGCAGCCTCACCGTGCCGGTCGACTGGCGCTTTCTCTACCGGGACGAGGACTGATGTCCGAAGGGGATGCCACCGCGCGCAGGCGGTAGAAGCGGCCGCCCGGGGGCACCGGCAGGCGGGCTTCCCGCCGGCCGGCATTGTCCGGCAACAGGTGCATCGGCAGAGGCGTGGCGACCGCTGACCATTCCTCAAGGTCAGGCGATTGCTCGAGCACGAGCCGGTAATCGGGCCGCACCACGCCGGCGTAGCGCACTTCCAGCGCCGGTTCCGCGCCCGGCGCCGACGCGACCGCCAAGGACTGCGGCGCCTCACCGGCCCCGGTTCCCAGGAGGTATTCCAAAACGTTGGCCAGGCCGTTGCCGTCGGCGTCCAATTCCGGGTCACGCTGGAGCGGGTCCGGGATCGCGGCCTCCGCCCATGCCCCATAGCCGTCCGGCGGCAGCGCCGCGCTCAGTTGGGCCGAGGCAAAGAACGCGGAATGGCCGTCGGTGCCCACGCCGATCAGCCGCCCCCCGGCGGGCGCCGCCGCATTAAAGACAAGCACCGGGTCGCCGTCCACCGTCACGGTGTGCGCCGCGCCGACGCGCTCCAGCACCACCGTGCGCCAGCCGTAATCCAGCAATTGCGGGGCCGCGACACTCTCCACGAGGGATTCGACGCCCGCCGCGACGCTATACAGGCCGCTGCGGCCGCTCTCGGCGCTGAGCAGGATGTAGTGGTAATGGGCTTCATCCAGCCAGTTGAACAGGATCATGGCCGAGGCGTCGCCGCGCACCATCAGGTTCTCCGCCGTGGCCACTTCGACGGCGAAGGTGAAATCGCCGGCGATCGGCGCGTCCAGCAGGGCCACCGCGCGCGGCCGCCCGCCGATACCCGTGCCGTAGCGCCCGTGGGTGACGCCCATGGCCGGCTTGCCGGCGTGGCGGCGCACCGCCCACACATGCGCCGGCGCCCAGCCCCAGCGCTCGGTCCGGCCGGCCACCGGGTCGGCGCTCCACACGGCCGGCGGGGCCACGATCTCGCGGTAGCGCTGGATCGCCTGCAGGTAATAGAAATCGCCCCAGGCGAGACCCTTGTCGTAGCCGTCGAAGGTGTAGGTGCCGCGCGCCAGGATGCTCTCATAGTTGGTTCCCATGGCGAGGTACCCGCCCAGCGGCACCGGCGTCGACAGGCTCACGAGAATGGTCTCCGCTGTGTCGAAATAGCGCCGGCGCGCCGCCGCATCGTCCAGCAGCACCGACAATTGCAGCAGGCCCGCCGCCGCAATCGCCGCCGCCGAGCTGTCGCGGGCGTAAATGTCGCGGTTGCGGGCGGCATAATATTCCAGATACAGCGGCCCTGCGATTGCCGCCGCGTCGTAGTCCCAGTACGGGACGCCGTCGGCCGGTGTCTCCCGCAGGTAGTAGTCCGCCACCCGCAGCACCCCCTCAAGAATGTCCGGGTCGCCGGTCTCGCGGTAGGCGGTCGCCAGCCCGTGCAGCGCCCAGCCCTGCCCGCGCGACCAGGTGCTCGCGTTGCTGTACCCCTGCCACGCATACGCGCCGCGCAAGGAGCCGGCAGGATAAAACGCATCCCCGACCCACGTGTCGGTCAGCCAGTAGTCCACCACCTGGATGGTGCCCCCGTCCGGGCGCACCAGGTCGCGCACCACGTTGCGCATGTGGCTGAGCCCGCGCTCGTACCATTCAAGATCGCCCCCCAGACGCGCCCCGCGGAACAGCAGTTCGATGTTCATCGAGGTGTCCACGATCACGTTCTGCTGCTTCCGGATCGGGCCGCGCCAACGCTCCGTGCCGGCCGGGTCGTTACGCAAGGGATTGTCAAAATTAAAGGACCAGAGCGACCCCACCGCTGGCATCCAGTGCGCGGTGGAAAACGTGTTGGCCCCGGTCACCAGAACCTGGCGATCCGCATCCGACCCGGTCAGATCATGGCCGCGCCCGAACGAGGAAAGCAGATTGAAGCCGATGTCGTGGTCGCCGCTCCGGGTCTTCCACCCGTCCAGCGCCTCGGTGAACTGCCGCGCGCGCGCCTCCCACACCGGCTCTCCCGTCGCCTCCGCGAAGTGCCACAGGATGCCCGGCAAGAATCCGGAAGCCCACGCGGCCCAGTTCCGGTAGTCCCACGCGTTGCCCAGCTCCGCTTTCGTCTCGAACGGAAACAGCTTGTCGGTGAAGCCCCAGCGCTCGCTGAGGATGTGGGACACCGTCAGCTCGGTCTGCTCGCGGGCGAATTCCTCGCCGGCAAAGATGATGTCGGCCGGCGTGGCGGCCTTGAGAAGGCAGGCGCGTGGCAGCGCCGCCAGCGCGACCGCCAGCACAATTGGGGGGAACATGCGCATGGGCGATGGGGATGAATGCGTCTGGAACGCGGTATGAATAGGCTTCCGCGTGGCCGCCTGTCCAATGAATTGCAGTCGCGGCGCGACGGAATGTCCAAAAAGGCCGGGTTTTCATCCGGGGCCGGTGTAAATCGTCGGCGTGGCCCTGCTTTTGCGCTGCGGGCTGGACAGGCGGTGGCGGTGGGTCCATACGCCTTGCTTCATGAAACTGCATGCTGCGGCGAAGGACATCCGCTGCGCCGTGATCGGCTATGGCGGGGCGTTCAACATGGGGAAGTACCACCTCGACCGGATGGCCGAGGCGGGCATGACCCCGGTGGCCGTGGCGGAGCTGGACCCCGCCCGGCTGGCCGTGGCGAAAACCGATTTCCCCGGTATCCAAACTTTCGAGACAGTGGGGGGGATGCTGGCGGCTGCCAGACCGGACCTTGTGGCGATCATCACGCCGCACAACACCCACGCGGAGCTGGCCCTCCAGTGCCTTGCCGCCGGCGCGGCGGTCGTCTGCGAAAAGCCGATGGCGATCACCGTGGAGGAGTGCGACCGCATGATCGCGGCGGCCAAGGAACAGGGCCTGCTGCTCTCGGTGTTCCACAACCGCCACTGGGACGGCTGCATCCTCGAGGCGGTCGACCGGATCGTGCGCCAAGGGCAGATCGGCGAGGTGTTCCGGGTGGAGGCGCACATGGGCGGCTACGGCAACCCGGGGGACTGGTGGCGCTCCAGCCGCAGCATCTCCGGCGGCATCCATTACGACTGGGGCGTGCACCTGCTCGAGTACACCCTGCAGTTGGTCGATGCCGAGGTGGTCGAGGTGAGCGCCTTCGCCAAGGAGGGATTCTGGGAGACAAAGTGGGGCGCCGACACCAATCAGGACGAGTTGACCGCGATCGTGCGCTTTGCCAACGGTGTCTTGCTCAACCTGCGGATCAGCCACCTGGACGCCAACCCGGACCCCGGCCAGCTCGTGCTTACCGGAACCAAAGGAAAATACTACATGGACCAGCGCGGGTATGAACTCTACACGCGGTCCGGCTCCGAGACGCACATCGTCAAGGCGCCCAACCGTCCCGGCCAGCCGGAGGCCTATTATCGGAACATTGCGGACGCCCTTACCGGCACGGGCAAACTCATCATCACCCCCGAGTGGAGCCGCCGCACGATCCAGATTCTCGACCTCGCCACCCGCAGCGCCCAAGAGGGGCGGGCGATAAGGGCTTAAGCCTACTCTTGCTCGTACTCCTACTCGTACTCGTACTCCTACTCCTACTCCTACTCCTACTCGTAATCTTCCCAGTTGCTGTTCGAGTACGAGTAGGAGTACGAGTACGAGTAGGAGTAGGATTGAAATGGGGCCCTCCGGTGGTGCCGGAACGGAAATTCGAGCTCTTAACCTATTTGTGTATAGGTGGGTGCTCCTGGTCCCGCTTTTGCCTTCCGGTTTACGGCATGACAGCCACGGGACTCCGGAACTCCCTTAGGTGAATTATCAGGGAAGAGCGCTGTGAAAATCGCTCGCACACCCCAGAGGGCTTAAGGAACAATCTGCCACAGCCGCGCGCGCCCCGTCAAATTCAAAGCGCCGATTGGCGTGGGACTCAAAACCCGACAATCTCGATACCGGCGGCTGCGGCGCTGCGCAGGAGCTCGGGCTTGTGGAGCATGACGACGTGGTCGGCCTCGAGCGCGGCGGTGGTGATGCCGCTGGCGCGCATGGAGGCGAGGGTCTGCGCGCCGAACACCGGCCAGTCGAAGTGCGGGTTGTGGCCGGGCTTGGCGCATTTGACGAAGATGAGCTGGTCGGTCTTGTACTTGTTGGCGCGGCGCAGCATGTCGTCGGTTCCCTCGAACGCCTCGACGGCAAGCACGGTGCCCTTGCGCACGACGACCCCTTGGCCGATGTCGAGCGCGGCGATGGCGCGGGCCATGCGCACGCCGAAGTCGATCTGCGCCTGCGGCGCCTTGAGCCGGCCCGGGGTCATCAACCCGCGCGAGCTGAGGTGGGCGTCAAGGAAGGCGCGGGCGTCGAGCAGGGTGACGCCGATCCGCTCGATCTCGGCGGTGATGGCGCCGAAGATGGTGTGGGCGTTGCGCTCCTTGAGGCTGGCCAGCAGGGCGAGCGCCTTGATGTCGGGCGACAGGTCGCGGAACAACTTGCCCGGGGTGACTTGGCCGACAAACAGCGCATAGCGCGCCTCCAGCCGCCGCAGCGCCGCGAGCATCTTGCCGACCTGGCCGACCTTGATGACAGCGCGCTCCGCCTCGGGGAAGGAATCGATCAGCTCCTCGCGGGTCTCGCCCTGCAGGGCGATGAGCCGCACCGGCACGCCGGCGGCCCGGATGGCCTCGACCGTGAGCAGCGGGTAATCGCGCTGGCCGGCGATGACGGCCACGGGCTGCGCGGGATCGAAGTCTTCCGGCAGGAAACGCGATAGGGGCCGCTCAGCCACGGACCACCACGTTGAGGATTTTTCCCGGCACGTAAACCACTTTGAGGATTTCCTTGCCGGCCAGGTGTGGCGCCACTTTCGGGTTCTGGCGCGCGGCGGCGAGCGCCTCCTCCTGGGTGGCGGTCTTGCTGACCATGGCATTGCCGCGCGCCTTGCCGTTGACCAGCAGGCCGATCTCGACAGTGTCGGTCGCCAGCAGGGCCGGGTCGTATTCCGGCCAGCCGGCAAGGTGAACGGGCGGTTGGCCGCCGAGCTTGGCCCATGCCTCCTCGGCCAAATGCGGCGCGAGGGGCGCCAACAGCCGCACAAAGGCGCGGGCCGACTCCAACGACAGGCTGGTTTCCTTGCTCAGGTGGTTGATGAAGATCATCATCTGGGCGAGCGCGGTATTGAAGCGGATGGCCTCGTAGTCCTCGGTCACTTTCTGGATCGTCTCGTGCAGCAGCCGGGTGGTCTCGGGAGATTCCGGCCCCCCGTTGGCGATCTTGGGGGGCAAGCCCTCCTGCGGTCCGACCAGCTCCCGCCAGACCTTGCGCAGGAAACGATGCACACCCTCGATGCCTTGGGAATTCCACGGCTTTTTGTCCTCCAGCGGGCCCATGAACATCAGGTAGGCGCGCAGGCTGTCGGCCCCGTGGCTGGCAATGTACTGGTCCGGGTTGACGACATTGCCGCGGCTCTTGGACATCTTCTCGCCGTCCTCGCCGAGGATAATCCCCTGATGGAAGAGTTTGCGGAACGGCTCGGGCTGGCTGACCACGCCGATATCCTTGAGGAACAGGTGCCAGAAGCGCGCGTACAACAGGTGCAGCACGGCGTGTTCAGCCCCGCCCATGTAGAAATCGGGCATGCCCCAATAGGCGAGCTTCTCGGGCGCGACGAGCGCCTCGCGGTTGTTGGGATCCAGATAGCGCAGGTAGTACCAGCAGCTGCCGGCCCATTGCGGCATGGTGTTGGTTTCGCGCCGCGCGGGTATCCAATTGCCGCCCGGCGGGCGCGGACCGCTGCGCGGACAGGCCGCCCCGGTCTCGAGGTCGAACCAGATGTGCACCCAGTCGGTGTTGTTGGCCAGCGGGCTTTCCCCGGTGCCGGCCGCCTGGTAATTTTTCGTCTCCGGCAGCTCGAGCGGCAACGCGCATTCGGGCAGCGGCAGCGCATACCAGGTGACGCCGTTCTCGCTGTAGGTGACCGGCTCCCGCGGCAGCAGCGCGTGCACGGGGGTGCGGAGCCCCCGGATGGACTCCCATGTCGGTTCATCCACCCACACGATGGGGAACGGCTCGCCCCAATAGCGCTGGCGGCTGAACAGCCAATCGCGCAGTTTGTAGTTGACGGCGGCCTCGCCCTTGCCGCGCTGGCGCAAAGTTTCGATGATGCGCTGCTTGCCGGTTTCGCTGTCCAGACCGGTGAACGCGCCGCTGTTGACCATGGTGCCCGGCCCGGTGTAGGCCGTACCGGGCGGGACAACCGTGCCCGCCGGCGGCGCGATCACCTCGATGATCGGCAGCCGGTATTGGGTGGCGAAGGCGTGGTCGCGCTCATCATGGGCGGGTACCGCCATGATGGCCCCGGTACCGTAACTCATCAGCACATAGTCGGCGATCCACACGGGGATGCGCGCGCCGTTGACCGGATTGATCGCATAGGCGCCGGTGAACACCCCCGTCTTTTCCTTGGCCAGCTCGGTTCGGGCGAGGTCGCTCTTGGCCGCGGCGGCCCGCGTGTAGGCGGCCACGGCCTCGGCCTGCTCGGGCGTGGTGATTTCCGCCACCAGCGGGTGCTCGGGGGCGAGCACCATGTAGGTCGCCCCGAACAGCGTGTCCGGCCGCGTGGTGTAAACGGTGATCGGTTTGCCACTACCCTCGAGGGCGAAGGTCACATTGGCGCCGGTGCTGCGGCCGATCCAGTTGCGCTGCATCGTCTTGGTCGACTCCGGCCAGTCGAGCCCCTCCAGCCCGTCGAGCAGGCGGTCGGCATAGGCCGTGATGCGCAGCACCCATTGGCGCAGGGCGCGGCGTTCCACCGGGTGGCCGCCCACCTCCGATTTGCCGTCCACCACCTCCTCGTTGGCCAGCACGGTGCCGAGGGCGGGGCACCAGTTTACCGGCCGTTCGTCCACATACGCGAGGTTGTGCTGGAACAGCTTCAGGAAAATCCACTGGGTCCAGCGATAGTACTGCGGGTCGGTGGTGTTGATCTCCCGCGACCAGTCGATGGCAAGGCCGAGCGACTTGATCTGGCGGCGGAACGTCTCGATGTTGGCGCGGGTGGTGACGGCCGGATGGGTGCCGGTCTTGACCGCATACTGCTCGGCCGGCAGGCCGAAGGCGTCCCACCCCATCGGGTGCAGAACATTGTATCCGCGGGCGAGCTTGTAGCGGCCGAGCACATCGCTGCCGGCGAAATTCTCGACGTGGCCGGCATGCAGGCCGGCCCCGCTGGGGTAGGGGAACATGTCCAGCAGGTAGTACTTGGGCTTGGCGGAAGTGTCCGGCGCGCGAAAGGTGCCCTGCGCCTCCCAAAACTGTTGCCAGCGTTTCTCTATTTCCGTGAATGGATAGTCTTTAACGGATGTCGCCATCACAACCCCTCATCGCTATGCGTAAAAGCCCGGCAGATTGGGCTCCCGCCCGCCCAAGGTCAACGCCGCAACTGCGCCAATTGGCCGCCGCGGGAGCGCTGCTGTGGGCGCTCAGCGGCTGCCAGACCGTGCCGCCGGAGCCGGGGCTGTCGGCCGGGTTCCGCAACCTGCTTGATTCCGTGGTGCGGCTCGATGTCCGTGAGGCCAGTTTTTCGGACGGCCTGCGGCAGATCACCCGCGGGGTCGGCAGCGGGGTGATCCTCGACGCCGACGGCTACATTCTCACCAACGCCCATGTGGTCAGCCCCGACGCGGAGGAAATCCTCGTCACCCTGCCGAGCCTCGAGCGGGTCGAGGCCGAGCTGGTCGGCTGGGACCACTGGACCGACCTTGCGCTGGTCCGCATGAACATGGACAAGGTGCGCGAGCGCGGGCTCCGGTTTTCGCATGCCCGCTTCGGCGACTCGAACCGCCTCTACCCGGGGCAGACGGTTTACGCCGTCGGCACGCCCAACGGGCTGACCCGCACCGTCACCCGCGGGATCATTTCCAACCAGAACCGCTATTTTGCCGCCAACAACCAGATTCGCGGCTATGAGACGGGGTATTTCAACACGTGGCTGCAGACCGACGCGGCCATCAACCCCGGCAACAGCGGCGGGCCGCTGGTCAACGCGGCGGGGGAAATCATCGGGATCAACACCCGCAGCTACCTCGGGGCCAACAACCTCTCGTTCGCCGTGCCGGCCAGCACCGCCCTCGAGGTGCTGCCGCAGCTCAAGGCCGCCGGCCGGGTGACCCGTTCCTACATCGGCTTGCGGCCGGCCCCGCTGCAGGACCTCGAGTCGTTCTTCGGCCTGCAGGCCAACATCGGCATGCTCATCGAAAGCGTGGACCCCGGCTCGCCCGCCGAGGCCGCCGGCCTGCGCGCCGGCGACATTGTCCTTGAACTCAACGGCCGCACCCTGGATGTGCGGTTTCCGGAACAGATCCCGCCGGTGCTGCATGAGATCGCCGCCACCCCGATTGGTGGACGCCTGTCCCTCACGGTCCGGCGCAACGGCCAGCCCGAACGCATCGAGCTCATTACCGAGCAGCTCGAAAGCCGTGTCGGTGCCCGCTGGGCCTTCGAGAAGTGGGGCATCAGCGTGGAGCAGGTCAGCCGGGCCTTCGCCCGCGAGCGCCAGCTGCGCATTCCGGAGGGCGTCCAGGTCACCGGCGTGCAGCCCGCCTTTCCGGCCCATCGCGCCGGTTTGGCCCCCGGCGACATCATCGTCTCGGTCAACCGGGAAAAGGTCGCCACCCTGGGCGACCTCAAGGAGCGCTATGCCGCCTACGAGGAGAACCCGGACAAGGTTCTCATCGAGGTCCTGCGCAGCCACCGGCTCAGCTTCTTCGTCCTTGAGCCGCGCTGAAGCGGCGCCGGAGAACCGACCCTTGCCTGTCCCATAAAAACGCCCATAAAAAAACGCCTGTGGGCGGGAACAGAGCCTGACAACCGATCGCTGGTCGGGGCCGGCAAGAGCCCGGCATTGACATCCGGGGGCGCGGCTGGTTGTCCATGGGCACGATTGCTTCGCCCCGCGGAAATTTCACTTATGGATTCCATCAAATACCTGCTCACCGACGACCAACTCCCGACGCACTGGTACAACCTTGCGGCGGATTTTCCGGAACCGCTGCCTCCGGTTCTCCATCCGGGCACCGGCAATCCGGTCACGCCGGACGACTTGGCCCCGCTCTTTGCCCCCGCGCTGATCGAGCAGGAAGTGAGCACCGAGCGCTACATCGAGATTCCCGAGGAGGTGCGGCAAATCCTGTTGCAATGGCGCTGCACCCCGCTGTATCGGGCCCGCCGGCTCGAGAAGGCGCTCAACACGCCGGCGAAAATTTATTACAAGTACGAGGGCGTCAGCCCGAGCGGCTCGCACAAGCCCAACACGGCGGTGGCGCAGGCCTATTACAACAAACAGGCCGGCATCCGGCGCATCACCACGGAGACCGGCGCCGGCCAGTGGGGTTCGTCGCTGGCGATGGCCTGCCAGATGTTCGGCATCGAGTGTCTGGTGTACATGGTGAAGGTGAGCTACAACCAGAAGCCCTACCGCCGCGGGCTGATGGAGACCTACGGCGCCACCTGCATCCCCAGCCCCAGCGACACCACCCAATCCGGCCGCGCCATTCTCGCCAAGGACCCCGATTGCACCGGCTCGCTCGGCATCGCCATTTCGGAGGCGGTCGAGGTGGCGGCCACCCATCCCGACACCAACTACTGCCTTGGCAGCGTGCTCAACCATGTGCTGCTCCACCAGACGGTGGTCGGCCAGGAGGCGCTGCTGCAAATGGAGATGGCCGGAGACTACCCGGATGTGATTGTCGGTTGCACCGGCGGCGGCTCCAATTTCGCCGGCATCTCGTTCCCGTTCATGGGGCGCAAGCTGCGCGAGGGGGTGGATGTGCGCATTGTGGCGGTCGAGCCGAGCGCCTGCCCGTCGCTCACCAAGGGGCGGTACGCCTACGATTACGGCGACACCGCGCACCTGACCCCGCTGGTCAAAATGCACACCTTGGGCAGCACCTTCGTTCCGCCGGGCTTCCACAGTGGGGGCCTGCGCTATCACGGCATGGCCCCGATGGTCAGCCACGCCCTCAAACTGGGCCTGTGCGAGGCGCGCTCCTTCAACCAGCTCGAATGCTTCGCCGCCGGCGTGCAGTTTGCCAAGGCGGAGGGCATCCTCCCGGCGCCGGAGGCCAATCACGCGGTCTTGGGAGCCATCCGCGAAGCGGAGCGCTGCCGCGAGGAGGGCAGGAGCGAAACCATCCTGTTCAACCTCTGCGGCCACGGCCACTTCGACATGCAGGCCTACATCGATTACCACGCCGGCAAACTGCGCGACTACGCGTATCCGGAACACGAGATCGCCATGGCCCTCGCCGGCCTGCCCACCTTCGGCAACACTTAGGACATGGCGGATTGGCAGGCGCGCCCAGCGGCTGATGCGCCCGGTCAAGGCCGCGTGAACCCTCCGGCATGCCGTCCGCGCCGCTTCCGTCAGGGCCTGTCAGCGGGTGCCACTTTGGGGTGAAGCGTTTCAAGTCCCCGGTTGCAGGATCACCTCCACCTGGCGCGTCTGGTCGCCGCGACGCACGGTGAGGCGCACCGAGTCGCCAACCTTGTAGTGGTCCAACCGCCCCAGCAGCGCGGGCACGGACTCGACCGCCTTGCCGTCGATGGCGGTGATGACATCGCCCGCCACGATTCCGGTGGCGGTCATCACGACACCGGCGAGTCCGGCCCTGTCGGCCGCTGAGCCGGGCGCCACGCGCAGAACGAACACCCCTTGGATGCCCGTCGAGGCGCTCAACCGCCGGTTGAGCCCCTCATCAACTTCAATGCCCAGGGTCGGCCGGATGTAGCGGCCGCTGCGGATGAGCTGGGGAACCACCCGCATCACGGTGTCCACCGGCACGGCAAACCCGATGCCGGCCGAGGCACCCGAGGGGCTGTAGATGGCCGTGTTGATGCCGATCAAACGCCCGGCGGAATCCAGCAGCGGACCGCCCGAGTTGCCGGGATTGATTGCCGCATCCGTCTGAATCAGGTGTTGGATGGGCGGTCCCCCGCGCTCGTTGGGCAAAGAGCGGTCCAAGGCCGAAATCACCCCCGTGGTCAGGGTCCAGTCCAACCCAAACGGATTGCCGATGGCGAAAACCTTTTGCCCCACCTTCAGGTCGTGGCTGGTGCCGATCGGCACCGGCGGCGGCCGCTTGAAGCCCACGCCGATCTTCAGCACGGCGATGTCGTGCGCCGGGGAGGCGCCGACAAGGGCCGCAGCATAATCGCGCCCGTCGGCCAGCTTTACGGTCGCCCGCGACGCCCCTTCGATGACATGGAAGTTGGTCACCACGTGGCCGGCGTCATCCCAAAAGAACCCGGAACCGGTGCCGCGCGGCACCGCGAAAATGTTGCGCGACCACACATCCTGCACGAACTGGGCGGTGCTGATGTAGACGACCGAGTCGCGCGCATTCTCGAACAGCTCGATGGTGGCCTGTTCATCGGCGGCGAGATCCCCGCGCGGAGTAACCGTGCGCGGCTCGGCCCTGCGGGGAACAAACAGCGTCTCCAGCAGGGGCAGAATCAGCCACAAGAGCAGCAGCGCCGCGACGGTGGCGGTGATGACCAGCCACCGGCGCAGGAACGGGTCCGGGGGCGGTGGATTCCGCAAATCATGGGGGTAATAAGGCCGGGCCATCGGATTGTCAGGTGTTCGGGAAGTGTACTTGCACGGAACAGGGGCACCGCCAAGGGCACTGCCAAGATCAGGAACCGCGCGCTGATGCCGCGGCAGCCGCCTCCTCATCGCGGCGCAAACCCTCCGTCAAGGCCCGGATATCCGCCTCCTCCAGGGTTTCCTTTTCAAGCAGGGCCTGAGCGGTGCGCTCCAGAATGGCGCGGTTCATTTCGAGGATGTGTAGCGTGCGGGCAAACACGCCCATGATGATGGCGCGGATCGCGGCGTCGATCTTGGCTTGGGTCGATTGGGCGACACGGCAACCGCCCGCCACCGGATCCTGCACATCAAGGAACCGCGGCCGCTGCGCCTCGAAAGCGATGTAGCCGAGCTCTTCGTCCATCCCGTAGCGGGTGATCATGTCGCGCGCGATGTCGGTGGCCCGGGCCAGATCGTCCGCCGCACCGGTGGAGAGTTCGCCGAATACGAGCTTTTCGGCGGCGCGACCGCCCAGCAGCACGGCGATCTTGTGTTCGAGCTCGCGCTGCGTCATGAGGTAGCGGTCCTCGGTGGGGCGTTGCAGCGTGTAGCCCAGCGCGCCGATGCCGCGCGGCACGATGGAAATTTTGTGGACCGGATCCGTGCCGGGCAGGGCCAAGGCCACCAGGGCGTGGCCCATCTCGTGGTAGGCCACGGTGCGCCGCTCCTTTGGGTTGAGCACGCGGTTCCTGCGCTCCAGCCCGGCGACGATGCGCTCAAAGGCCGCCGTAAGGTCCTCCATGGCCACGGCATCGGCCTTGCGCCGCGTGGCGGCCAGCGCCGCCTCGTTGAGCAGGTTGGCCAGGTCCGCCCCGGCAAAGCCGGTGGTCAGCGCCGCCACCTGCTCCAAATCCACATTGTCGGCCAGCCGCACCTTGCGGGCATGCACTTTGAGGATCGCAAGGCGGCCCGCCTTGTCCGGACGGTCCACCAGCACTTGCCGGTCGAAGCGGCCGGCCCGCAACAGCGCCGGGTCAAGGATTTCCGGCCGATTGGTGGCGGCCAAAATGATGAGCCCGACGGTGGTGTCAAAGCCGTCCATCTCCGTGAGGAGCTGGTTGAGCGTCTGTTCGCGCTCGTCGTGGCCGCCTGCCATGCCGCCGGCGCTGCGCGCGCGGCCCAGCGCGTCCAGTTCGTCGATGAAAATGATGGCCGGGGCCTTGGCGCGCGCCTGCTCGAACAGGTCGCGCACGCGCGCCGCACCCACGCCGACAAACATTTCAATGAATTCGGAGCCCGAGATGGAGAAAAAGGGCACTCCGGCTTCCCCGGCGACCGCCTTGGCCAGCAAGGTTTTGCCGGTACCGGGCGGGCCCACCAGCAGCACGCCTTTCGGAATGCGGGCGCCCAGGCGGCCGTATTCTTGTGGGTGCTTCAAAAAATCGACCACGTCGGCCAGTTCCGCCCGGGCCTCATCCACCCCGGCCACGTCGGCAAAGCTCACCCCCGTGTCGTGCTCCACGTAAACCTTGGCGCGGCTTTTGCCGATGCTCATGAAGCCGCCCATGCCCTGTTTTTCGGCAAATTTCCGGAACAGAAAGAACCACACCGCGAAGAAGGCCACCGCCGGCAGGACCCATGAAAGCACATCCCGCAGAAGGGTGCTTTCCACCGCCCGGGCATAGGGCACGCCGAATTGCCCCAGGCGTTCGGCGAGGTCCGGCTCAACCCGGTTGGCGACAATCACGCGCTTGCCCCGCTCGTCCGGCGCTTTCAGCTTGCCCGTCAGCGTCTTGTCCTTGACCAGGACCTCCGCCACCCGGCCATCCTTGAGCGCCTGCTCAAACTCACTGTAAGGCACCGGTTGCACGGTGCTGATTGTCTGCCACCAGCCCTGCAGGAGCAGCAGCAACAGCAGCGCGCCCAGCCAGTAGCTTATGTTCCAGGTCTTTTGCTTGTCCATGGCGAGGTCCTCGGTGTGCGAACAATTCGCGGAAGAGAAACCGCAACCTTTCGACGGTTCGGCGTTTGGGCAAGCGTTTCCCTGTACGGGGAACGCCTCATGGGCCGCTCAAGCCGAAGGAAACCCGCAGAACCCGAAAACACATACACGGTGTCCGGAGGATCGTCGGCGCCGGTCTCCCGGTAATCGCCGGCGGTGTTGTTCATCCGGATGATTCCGGCGTGTAGCGACAAGCACGCGACAAACGCCGCGGGGAGTGCGGGGGTGAGTCTTGGCATGGGGTTCGATGGGCTGTGGCGCCGGCCGGGACGGGCCGTGCCGGCCGCCGGGTTCACCGAACAGCATGTGCGCCGGGCCGCTTTTGACAAGCCTCCGCCGGCCGCCCCCTAACCGCCACATTTGGCATGTCCGGCGCATCAGGCCTCGGCGCAGCAATTTTGTTTGCCACCGCATGGGCGGCCACCCAGCATCCGCGCATCCTTGATAAACCCATGAGCAAGACTTACAGGATCGCGGTGCTGCCCGGTGACGGAACCGGGCCCGAGGTGACGGCCGAGGCCGTCAAGGTGCTGCAGGCGGCGGCCGGCAAGTTCGGCTTCAAGCTGGACCTGCACGAGTACGATTTCGGCGGCGCGCGCTACCTGCGCACCGGCGAGGTGCTGCCGGACGGGGCCGTGGACGAGCTGCGCGGCTATGACGCCATCCTGCTGGGCGCGATCGGCCACCCGGACGTCAAGCCCGGCATCCTCGAGAAGGGCATCCTCCTGCGCCTGCGCTTCGAGCTCGACCAGTACATCAACCTGCGCCCGGTGAAGTTGTTCCCGGGGGTCGAGTGCCCGATCAAGGACAAGGGCCCGGCGGACATCGACTACGTCGTCGTGCGCGAGAACAGCGGCGACGTGTACACCGGTTCCGGGGGCGTCATGATGAAGGGGACGCCGCACGAGGTCGCCACCCAGACGGGCGTCTACACCCGCTTCCAGGTGGACCGCTGCCTGCGCTACGCCTTCGAGTACACCCGCAAGCGCGCCAAGAAGATGACCCTCGCCCTGTGCGGCAAAACCAACGTGCTCACCTATCTCTACGACCTGTGGGAGCGCGCCTTCCACGAGATGGGCGAGCGCGACTATCCCGACATCAAGCGCGAGTATTACCATGTCGACGCCACCTGCATGTGGATGGTCAAGAATCCCGAGTGGTTCGATGTGATCGTGACCGGCAACATGTTCGGCGACATCATCACCGACCTTGGCGCGATCACCCAGGGCGGCATGGGGATCGCCGCCGGCGGCAACATCAACCCCGAGGGCGTCTCCATGTTCGAGCCGATCGGCGGCAGCGCCCCCAAATACACCGGCAAGAACGTGATCAACCCGCTGGCCGCCATCTGTGCCGGGCAGATGCTGCTGGACACCCTCGGCGAGACTGCGGCCGCCCGAAAGATCGAGGCGGTCGTCATGGAGGTCACCGGCAAGCGCCTCAAGAGCCTGGCCGCCGGCCGCATGGGCATGGGCACCCGCGAGGTCGGCGACCTCGTCGCTTCCCTGGTGGCCGGGTAAAATTTCCGGTCCCTCGCTATTCGGAGTGGGTTGCCGGCGGGCCGCGCCGGCGAGACCGCACCCGCGCCAAATGGCTGGGAACCGGAATTTCGGGATCAGCCCAGCCCCGCCTCTTGGATCAGGCGGGTGAGGGCGGGGCGGATGTGCTCGGCCAATGCGGCGTTGGCGTAGGCGGCCCAGGCCACCGGGGTGGTGGTGTCAAGGGGCGCCTGCAGGGGCTGGTGGGCCAGCGGATCCTCGAGAATGATCCCCGCTTCGGTGGCGACGAGGGCGGCGGCGAGGTCGTAGGGATGGCAGGTGAGGCTGCCCGGCAGGCCGAGTTTGCGAAACACCAGCGGGCGCAAGTCCGCAAGGAAACGGTCGTGGCCGGCGATCAGCTCGTACAGCTGCCCGCCGGTGCTGATGTACTGGTCGGTAAATACCAGCGGCGAGCGGCCGCTGCCCTCGGGGTAGAGTTCCGCCCACAGCTTTTCCTCAATGTGGCCCAGCAGACCCATGCCGTCCGGGAAGAAGCGGCTGATCGCGGCGAACCCGTGCCGGCAATCCCATGCGCGGCTCGGCCGCAAGGCCAGCGGCGCATGGGCGCCGGAGCGCAGGTCGTGCGCCACCGCGTGCACGCCGCCGCCGCGCACGGCGCTGAGCTGGTCGCTGCGCCACTGCTTGGACACGGGCAATTCCGTCATGGCGGCGACCACGATGTCGGCCAGGGTGTTGGCCGGTCCGCGCTGCGGGGCCAAACCGGCCAGCGCCCAGGCCGGGCGCTTGTCGTACATCAGCCCGCGGGTGCCGTCGATCGGGTCGATGATGCATTTCCAGCGGGTGCGGGCCGCCGGGGTGCCGGCCGGAAAGGTGAGCGGGCCGTGCTCCTCCATTCCCTCCATGACCAGTTCCACCGATTGGCCGGCCGGCCACTCGGCGGCGAACCACTCGGCGATGACCGCCTCGCTGACCTTGTCGATCCGGTAGATCGTGTCGGCGGCGGTCACGTTGGCCACGTCGGCCATGTCGCGCCCGGCGCCGCTGTCGCGGGCGGCGATGATGCGCGCCCGCAGGTAATCCTGCAGGCGGCAGAGGAGCTGGCGCAAATGTTCGAGCTCGCTGTAAACGGGCATGGGCGCAGGCAAGCCCGTCGGACCGCGGATGACAAATGCAATCTGTCCGGCCCGGCACCGGCTCCTGCTGCCGCAAAAACGGCGGTATGCTGTCGCAGGGAAGGCTATCCGGGCGGCCGGTGATTCCGCTATCTTCGTCCGCCTGACCCCATGAACACCGACTTAGGCGCCTTCACGGCCGACGGCCGCGAGTACGTGATCACCGACCCGCGCACGCCGCGGCCCTGGCACAATTACCTGTGCAACCGCACTTACCTGGTGAACCTCACCCAGCACGGGACCGGGGCCAGCTTCTGGCAGCCGGCCGGGGAGGGCCTGCGGGTCAATGTCACCGAAGACCGCGACGGCTCCGGGGGGCCGCGATTCGTGTACCTGCGCGACAATGACAGCGGCGCGTTCTGGAGCCTGACCGGGGCGCCGCGATTCGAGGACTTTGCCGAGTGGGAATGCCGGGTCGGCCTCGGCTACCAGGTGATGCGTTCGGTGCACCACGGCATCGAGGCGTCCTGGCGGGTGTTCGTGCCGCAATCCGCGGAGCGGGCCGAGCTGTGGACGCTGACGGTGGCCAACCCCGGCGCCCGACCGCGCCGCATCAGCGTGTTCCCGCACCTCGAGCTGCACCTGACCGGCGGCAGCACGCTGATGGATTTCATCGCCGTGCTCGGCGGCCGCTATGTCCCGGACTGCCACGCGGTGTTCGGCATCAACAGCTGCGTCAAGTTCCCGCCGGACTTCAAGGCGTACCTCGCCTCCGACCGGCGGCCCGAGGCGGCGACGGTCAGCCGCGACGCCTTCCTCGGCCATTACCGCACCTACTGCAACCCGCTGGCGGTCGAGCGGGGCGACGTGCACAACGACCAGGCCGGAACCGAGTGGCTGGGCGCCTCCCTGCGCCATGACCTGACCCTCGCCCCGGGCGGGCAGGCCGTGATCCACTGCGCCGTCGGGGTGATGCGCGACGAGACCGAGGGCCGCGCGGCGATCGGGCGGCTGCTGGCGCCGGGCGCGCCTGACGCGGCCTTCGCCGAGTTGCGGGCGCAGACGGCGGCGCGGTGCGGCCGGCTGGTCGTGTCCACCTCGGACCCGCGCTTTGACCGCTGGGTCAACATCTGGCTCAAGCACCAGTTGCGCTTTGTGCGCCACTGGGGACGGGTGATCGGCCGCGGCTTCCGCGACATCCTGCAGGACTGCTTCGGCCATCGGCTCACCGATCCGGCGGCCGCGCGCCTGTCTGCTTGAGGTCTTTTCCAAGCAGTACCCCGACGGGCGCGGCATCCGCGCATGGCGTCTGCCCACCGCCCAGCTCGACCTGCAGGATTACGCCGACAGCCCCAGTTGGATGATCATGGCCCTGTCCTACTACCTCAAGGAGACGGGGGACTTTGGCGTGCTCGACGAGCCGGTGGCGTTTCTCAATCCGCGCGACCCCTATGCCGCGCCGGTTGAGACCGCCAGTGTGTGGGAGCATGTGCTGCGCGCCCAGCGCCACCTGTTGGCGGACCGCGGCGCCCACGGCCTCAGCAAAATCCACTACGGCGACTGGTGCGACACCATGAACGGGGTGTGGGCCGCCGGCCGCGGCGAAAGTGTCATGCTCTCCATGCAGGTCAAATGGGGCTGCGATTTGCTGGCCGAGCTGGCGGAACGGCTCGGGCGCGGCGAGATCGCCGCCGAGATGCGCGCCGGTGCCGCGGAACTGGCCGAGGCGATCAACACCCACGCGTGGGACGGCCGTTGGTTTCGGCGGGCCTTCGACGACAACGGTGTCGCGGTCGGCTCGGACACGCCCCCCGCGGGCGACCGCGGCGAGGGCCGCATCTTCCTCAACCCGCAAAGCTGGGCGCTTATCAGCGGCGTGGCCGACGCGGAGCGCGCGCGGACGGCGGTCGCCAGCGCGCTCGAACGGCTCGACGTCGGCTACGGCATGGTGCTCAACTGGCCGGCCTTCACCGCGCTGATCCCGCGCATCGGACAGATGACCGCAATGACGCCCGGGTTCTACGAGAACGGCTCCGTTTATGTGCACGGCAACTGTTTCTGGATTCACGCGCTGGCCACGGCGGGCATGGCCGGCGAGGCATGGCGGGCCTTCAACGCCATCCTGCCCGACACCCCCAACAAGCCGCGCACCGACACCGAACCGTTTATCATTCCCAATTTCTACATCGGCCCGAATGTGGCGCGCCGCCGGGAGTGCAACCTGTACCTGTCCGGCTGGCGCACCGGCTCCGCCGCCTGGCCGTTCATGACCGCCGTGGAAAGCCTGCTCGGGGCTTGTGCCGACTACGACGGCCTGCGCCTGCGCCCGGTCCTGCCGCCCGGCTGGCGCACCGCCACCGTCGAGCGGCCGTTCCGCGGCGACACCTATGTGATCACCTGGCAGCGCGCCAGCGACACCGCCAACCGCATCGCCGCCGTCAGCCTCGACGGCCAGCCGCTCGCCGGCGACCTGATCCGCCCCGTCGGCGACGGCGCCCGTCACCTGGTGCTCGTGGAGCTGCGCGAGTAGCTTTACCATAAAAATCCATTCACCCGCACTCGTCCCGGAAACCGACCTACCTTACCCCCCATGAAATCGCTGCCCCCCTTGAGCGTCGGCTGCCTCGCCGCGGCCATCCTGCTGCACGGCGCCGTGCAGGCGCAGGTGACACCCGGCGCGATCCGCACCACCCTTGAAGCCGGCACAGCCGCCGAAGTGGTCCTGACTCTCGCGAACAGCGGCGGCGAACCGCTGCATTGGCAGGCGCGGGCCCTGCAGGACGCGGCCGGCGGGGCGCTGGCGTTGGCCGCCGGCGGCGACAGCTTCGGCTACCGCTGGGCCGACAGCACCGAGCCCGGCGGCCCGGCGTTCGAATGGATCGACATCGCCGCCATCGGCCAGCCGCTGTTCCTCGCAGACGACGACGCCCAGCTGGTGGCGTTGCCGTTCGACTTTGTCTTCTATGGCATCCGCCACGACGCGGTGCGTATCGGTTCCAACGGCTACCTGACTTTCGGCCCGAACGGGACCGCCCACACCAACCGGTCGATTCCGTCCACCGCCTCGCCGAACGCGCTGATTGCGGTTTACTGGTGCGACCTCGACCCGACCCTTGGCGGGTCCATCACCACGCTGGCGGACCCGGCCGGCGGCCGCTTCATCGTGCAGTACACGGATATCCAGCGCTTTGGCGGCTCGGTGCCCGTGACCTTCCAGGCGATCCTACACGCCAACGGCAACATCACCTTCAACTACCCGAGCGCCACCGGTATCGGCGCCCTTGCGGCGAATCTGACCGTCGGCATCGAGAACGAGACCGGGACCATCGGCTGCAGCGTTGCGCACAACACCGCCTTTGCCCCGTCCGGGCTGGCGGTGCGCTTTTATTCGCCGACGTGGCTGAGCGTGGCGCCTCTGGAAGGCACGCTCGCCCCGGGGGCGACGTCCATTATTACGGCCAGACGGCCGCCGCCCACCGCAAGGGCATCCACCAGCAGCTCGCGCCGTCCCAGCCGGATTACCTGGCGTTCCGCGTGCGCGCCGGTTCGCCGGCCCAGGCCGATGCATTCGTTACCCTCGGCGACTCGCTGGGAAACGAGATCATCTTCTTCTTCAGCAACCAGGCCGGCTACTGGTACCAGACCAACGACCCGGCCGGGGACGCCTCACAGCCGTGCGATCCGGCCCGCTGGTACCACGTCGAATGCCGCAACATGAACTGGGCGACCAAGCGCTTCGACTACTACCTGGACGGCGAGCTGATCAAACGCGACCTGCGTTTCCGCACCGACACCGTCCCGGCCATCACCCGCCTGCACCTGTACAACTACCATGCCGACACCGAGGCCTGGTGGGACGACATTCGGGTGGGTGTCAACACCCTCGACTGGCTGCGGCTGGCCCCCGCCGCCGGGCGCACCGCCGCCGGCGGCAGCGCGACGGTGACGGTCACGGCCTCCGCCGCCTACCTCGCGGCCGGCGCGCACACCGGGCACATCGTGGTGCGCGGCAACGACCCGGCCGCGCCCGAGGCCTTGATCCCGGTCAACCTCTCCGTCGTATCCGCACCTGGAATTCACCTGCCGGACACCGCGGTCGATTTCGGGCCGGTGGTGATCGGGGGGACCGCGACCCGCGAGCTGCGCATCGCCAATTCCGGCACCGAGCCGCTGGTGGTCAGCGCGCTGCAGTTCAGCGACCCCGTCTTTGCTTCGGACCAGGCGCTGCCGCTGACCATCGAGCCTGGCGCGCGCGCGGTCGTGACCCTGCGCTTCACGCCGGCCGCGGCCACGGCCTACGCCGGCCAGCTGGCGATCCTATCCAACAGCCCGGCCGGCTCGCCCGCGATCGTCGCGCTCGCCGGCAGCGGGCCGCTGCCGCCGGACCTTGAAGTGGACACCGAGCCGCTCGAAATCAGCGTCCCGGCCGGCTTGTCGGCGACCGGCTCGCTCACCATCGCCAACGCCGGCGCCGGGGCGCTGAGCCTCACGGCCTTTTTGCGCACCGCGGCGGTCACCGGCGGCGGCGCGCCGCAGGGCGCGGCCTCGATCAGCCTTGCCGGCGGCCCCGACGGATTCGGCTACACCTTCCGCGACGAGCGCGATCCGGACGGGCCGATGTTCCAATGGGAGGAGATCGCCGCCCCGCAGGGCGGGCCGGGAACGGAGTTGACCTACCTGACCGGCAAGGTTCCGCCCAGCGACTGCAACCAACCAGGGGTCAACTATGTCTATGGGCTTCAGCCGCTGTTCGCGTTCCCCTTCTACGGCACGCCGCGGGAACAATTCTCGGTGTCCGCCTACGGGACGGTGTTTTTCGATGCCGGTCCGGAGCAGGGCTTCGGCTGCTACATCGGCTCGGTCGGGCTGCCGGTGGACCAGACCGCGTTCAATCCCGACCGCGGGACCAACGCCTTCATCTCGGCCTACTTGGACCGGCTCAAGATCGTTCCCGGCGCCGTGTACACCCATTTTGACCATGACCGCGCCATCATCCAATGGTACCGGGTGACGAGTTTCTTCCAGGAGTACGCCACCTTCCAAATCATTCTCTATCCGAACGGCGACATCCGCATGCAGTGGTATGAGACCGGTCCGTGGCTGACCGGCAGCAGTGCCATCATCGGCATCCAGGGGGACGCGTTTACCGCCCTCCAGTACGGCGCGTTTTTCGGCTCCAAGGTCGCGCCCGGACGCTGCATCTACTACACGTATCCGGGAAATCCTTACCGCGATTGGCTGCGCGCGGCCAACCGCACCGCCACCGTGGCGCCAGGCGGGGCGCACACCCTGCAATATGAGGTCCGGGCGCAATACCTGCTGCCGGGAACCTACCACGGCGCCATCGAGCTGCGCTCCAACGATCCGGGCCAGCCGGTCGTCACGGTCCCGGTGGTGCTCACCGTGACCGACCCGACCGTGGACGGGCTGGCGCTGGTGCGCAAGGCCGACGGGGTGGTCGTGAAGGGCGCGGCCGCCGCCATCACCCAGGAGCATCTCTACGCCGCTTCGCCGGTGGCCGGACCGGAAGCCATCCTTTACCGCGTGGCCGATCCGGGGTATGGCATGGTGCGCCTCAACGGCGCGCCCGCCGACCAATTCACCCAGGCCGACCTGGCCGCGGGCCGCGTCAGCTATCTGCACGACGGCTCCGATGGGAGCGCCACGACCGTCATCTCCTTCACGATCACCGACGGGGTGGATTCGATCGGCCCCTGCGGTCTCACCCTTACCGTCAGTCCCGTGAACGACCCGCCGGTGATCACCGGGCCGGCCGGTTTCACCGCCGCCAGCGGGCTGCAGGAAAACCTCGACGGCATGATGGTGGACGACCCCGACATCAGCCACCCTTACGCCAACTGGCGCCTGACGCTCGCGGCGTCGCACGGCGTGCTCCACATGGACACCACGATCGGCGGCGTCTACAACGGCGGCGTCGGCAGCGTCCAGAACAACGGCACCAAGCTCGTCACGGTCGAGACTTGGCTGTCGCGGCTGCAGACCAACTTCGGCACGCCGGGCGGCATCCGCTACACGCCGGACGCCGGCTTCACCGGGACCGACACGCTACGGGTCACCATAAGCGACAACGGCAACACGGGGGCGGGGCCGCAATACGCGGTTTCCCGGGATTTTCCGGTCACCGTCCATGCCACCGACTACGCGCGCTGGCAGCACCTGCACTTCGACCCGGCCGATCTGGCTGACCCCGCCAAGGAAGAAGCGGTCTGGGGCGATTTCGCCAACCCGGACAGGGACGCCTACCCGAACCTGCTCGAGTACCTGCTCGCGCGCGACCCGCTGGCCGCGGAGGCGGCACCGGCACTGGAGCACGGCTATGACGGCGTGCACCTGTGGCTGCGCTTCCCCGTGCGGCTGCGGCATCCCGGTGTCACCTGGCGCGCCGCATGGAGCGCCACCCTCGACGGGCCGTGGTCCACGGCCGGCCTGCTGGTCGAGGAGCTCGAGACGCGCGCCGACCACAAGCTGATGCAGGCGCGGGTGCCGCTCGTTGACCCGGGCGCCAAGTTCATCCGTCTGGAGGTCTCGCGTTGACGGTGATGAGCGGACCCTGTCGCATTGTCCCCCAATGGAGCGGCACACCCTCCACCTGACCGGCCCCTGGCACATGACGGAGGCCGGAACGGCGGACTGGCTGCCGGCCACGGTGCCCGGCTGCGTGCACACCGACCTGCTGGCCGCCGGCCGCATCCCCGACCCGTGGTGGCGCGACAACGAGAAGGCCATCCACTGGGTGTGGGAGCGCGACTGGGTGTATGAGCGCGCGTTCACCGTCGCGCCGGAGCTGCTCGCCTGCCCCCGCGCCGTGCTCGTGTGCGAGGGGCTCGACACGCTGGCAACCGTCGAGGTCAACGGCGCCGTGGTCCTCGAGACCGACAACATGTTCCACGCCTGGGAAACCGATGTGCGGGAGCGGCTGCGCGCCGGCGGGCAGGCCGTCGGGATCCCCAGCCAGGCCGACCGGTGCATCGCCGCCATCGATTGCGCCGGCCTCGGGGACGCCCGCGACCTGCTGGTCTGGGCATGGGTCGAGGCGGGCGGGGCGCCGGTCTCCTCCAACCTCGCCCTGTTCGCCAAGCCGCGCCACCTGCGCCTCGCGGACGCCCGCATCGACTGCGTCGTGAGGGCCGCCGGCGATTGTGAATGTGCACTTGCGCTCCGCCCTCCGCGTCTCGCCGCTGCACAGCGAATTTTCCGGTTCGCTTTGACAGGGCCGGCGGAAAGGCCTTCGTTGAATTAGAGTCCCCGGTTCCGTTATGCCCCCACCATATCGCCTCCTTACGGCGTGCGTGCTCGCCGCCGCGGCCGTCGGCCCGCTGGGCGCGACCGCCCCCACCAACAATCCTGTCCTGGCGCATTTCGGCGCGGACCCGGCGCTGGCCTGGACCGACGAAATCGCCTGGCACCGCGTCTTCCCGGTGACGGACTTTCCCGGGGCGACCGACATGGAGCGCTATGTGGCCGCCCGCGACGCGGCATGGCAGGCCGGCGGCGGCGTGGTCTACTTTCCTCCCGGCGTCTACACCTTCGACGACCATTTGTACCTGCGCGACCATGTGGTGCTGCGCGGGGCCGATCCCGTCGGCCAGACTGACGCGCGCCAGCCCGGCTACGAGCCGGCCACACGCTTCGAGTTTCCGCGCTACGTTCCCTCGTTCGCGGGCAGCGGCACCCCCAACAGCACGGCCTTCAAGTTCATCTACACGCTCGATGGGGCCGCCGACTCCAACATCGGGCTGGTCAACATCGACATCAACCGGGCCGGCATCGCGCTCGGCTCCGGCGGCAGCGGCGCGCGCAACCGGCTGGTGTTCGGCGTGCGCAGCAACAACGTCGCCGCCCCCCAAGCCAACATCCCGCGCGATTTCCAGCATGCCTGGCAGCGGCATTCCTGGCGGTTCGTGTACAACATCAATGTCTCGGCCTATGAGAATGTCCTGATCGCCAACAACCGGGTGAACGACAAGCACTGGACCGTGGACCACCAAGCGGAGGGGTGGGAGACGGTGGAGGTGGACACCTATGAGCAGCCCGGCTACATCGTGGCGCTCACAAGCGCGTTAAACACCTTCACCGAGCTCGAAGGCCACCAGGCCCTGTTCAGCTACACCAACCATTACGGGATCGGCGCGCGGGGTTCCGCCGGGTTGTTGGGCGCGCTGCCACACCAGCAGCCGAATTTGTACCGGAACAACATCCGCATCATGGACAACTGGGTCTACACCACCATGCGGGTCGGCTACATGCTGTCCGGCGACGGCGTGGTGGTGCGCGGCAACGTCAAGAAGGACTTGGCCGTCAAACCATGGTGGCTGCATTCCGACGGGCACATCCTGGTCGCCAACAGCAACACCCTCGAGAACCGCGGCATCGACTTTGCCGGGAGGGACATCCTGATCGAGGACAACGCGATCGAGGTCGAGCGCCACTGGCTGCGCATGGGCGGTTATTATTCGGTCGATGGCGAGGGTATCCTGATCCAGGAGATTCACGGCTCGATCGTGGACAACGTGATCATCCGCAACAACACGACCAACGCCTACATCGGCATCTACAAGATGCCCTACACGCGGAATCTCGAGATTTCCGGCAACACGCTCACCCGGCGCTCCGGGCTGACCAGCGACCACGCCTACATCATGGTCGAGGCCGACACCAACAGCGGGTCGTACCCGATGTTCAACGTGCTCATCGAGGACAACACGCTGCTGTACTCGGGCGGCCGCATCACCGTCAAGGGCCGGTTGGGCGGCGCCAATGTCGTCGTCCGCGACAACACCGGCAACGGGGGCGTGCTGCAGTTCAGCGACTACGTGCAGCACAGCGGCAACACCGGATTCAATCCGACCATCACCTGGTACACCACGACGGGGTCCGCGAACGCCTATCCGGAAATATCCCTTGACCTTGCGACCGACCCGCAAATCCCGCAGGGCGCCGGCGCCACCGTGGTGGCGACGGTGAGCGGAACGGTGCCGGTCGCGCAGGTGGAATTCTACGCCAACACGGTCCTGTTGGCGACACTGACCGAGCCGCCCTATCAGCACACTTGGACCCCCGGGGTGGGGCGCTACCAGATTTCCGCGATCGCCCGACCGGTCGACAGCGCCACCGCATGGTTCACCGTCTCCAACATCGTGCGCCTCGAGGTCCTGCGTCCCTACGCGGTTTGGGCTCAGGATAACCTTCCCGAATTCCAGCGCCTGCCCCATGTCGAGCTGTTCGGGGAGGGCGTTTCCAACCTGCTGCGCTTCGGGTTCGCCATTCCGGCGGATGCTCCCGGGGCCGACTTTTCCAACCTGCCGGCGATGACCCTGATTGAAGAGGAAGGCGCGCTCCGCTTGCGCTACCGCTACCAGACCCGGCCGGACCCGCAGGCCGCTGGCCTGGTCATCGCGCCGCAATGGAGCAGCACCCTGGCCGCGTGGAGCGATGTGGACCCGCTCGCCCCGCCCGTCGGCATGAGCGTCGTGCAGGACGGCGACGCGGTGGTCGTCACCGCCGATCCCGGCGAGCGGCTGTTCCTGCGCACGCGGGTCGACCTCGCCCCCTGAACGGGTGCCGTCCCTCCCGCTTGACTTGCCGGGCGGCGCTGCCGTAGCGTGCCGCCCATGCCCCGAATTTTAAGGCGGTCATTATGGATTCTTATGGCGGGGGCGGCGCTGGCGCTGCTGCCCGGGTGCGGCAGGCCGGAGCCGCAGTTTACCGTGGTGCGGCAGCCGACGCCGCCGGCCGAGCAGGCACCCGGGGTGCCGGCGGTTGCGCCCGACAGTCACGCCCATGGGCCGGGGCTGCACTTCACGCTGCCGGGCGGGTGGACGCAGCGCGAACCGGCCCGCATGCAGCTGGTGACGATCACCGCCGGCCAGCCGCCGGAGTTGCCCGCGGAAGTGTCGGTGGCGGCATTTCCGGGAGAGGTGGGCGGCCAGCTGGCCAACATCAACCGCTGGCGCGGCCAAGTGGGCCTTGGCCCGATCGGTCCCGAGCTGGTCCCGGAATTCGTGTCGCCGGTGACGGTGGCCGGTCTGCCCGGCTGGAGGGTGGACTTCACCGGCGCCGGCGAGGCCCCGGCCCGCGTGGTGGTGGCGGTGGTGATGCGCGAGGGGCAAAGCTGGTTCTTTAAGCTGATCGGCCCCGAGCCGTCCGTCGCGGGCGAGCTGGAACGCTTCAACGCGTTCCTCGAATCGGTACGCTTCTGAGGCGGCGGCGATGCAACTGCCCCCATCCGTCAAAACCGTCCTGCACGCGCTGGCATCGCTGCGCCTGACGGTGTTCCTGCTGGCCGTCTCGATCCTGCTGGTGTTTTTCGGCACGCTCGACCAGGTGCGCATCGGCATCCGCGCGGCGCAGAAGATTTACTTCGAAAGTCTGGTGGCGGTCTGGCACTACCCGGCGGACTGGCCGCTGGGCGGCGTGCTGCAATGGATTCCGGTGCCGTTGCCGGGCGGCTACGTGGTCGGGCCGCTGCTGGCGGTCAATCTGGTGCTGGCGCACTGGCGCCACTTTCGCCCGCGCTGGCGCATTCTCGGCATCACGCTGATTCACGGCGGGGTGCTGCTGCTGCTGATCGGCCAGCTCATCACCAACCTCAAGCAGGAGGAACACTACCTCTGGCTGGACGAGGGGCAACAGGCCAACTTCATCCGCAGCTTCCACCACGACGAGTTGTACCTTGCGGAGCCCCAGCCGGACGGCGGCTTGGCGGTGTTCTCGTTTCCTTACGAGCGCCTGAAACCCGGGCTGGAAATCGCGACCCCGTTCCCGTTCTCGCTGCGGGTGCGCGAGGTCTTCGCCAACGCCGAGATTCGGCCGGGAGCGGCCCAGACGGGAATGTCCACCGCGGGGGTCAACCGCGGCATCGGCGCCCAGTTCAATCTCGGCGTGCGCGCCATCCCCCCGTTCCACAGCGACGACCAGCGCGATGTGCGCACCGCCGTGGTCGAGGTGGTGCGGCCCGACGGCGAGTCGCACGGCGTCTGGCTGGTCTCGAATGTCTTCGAGGACCGCTTCCCCGAGCAGGAGTTCGATCTCGACGGCCGGCGCTACCAGCTCGGGCTGCGCTTCAAGAAGACGTACCTGCCGTTCACCCTGCAGTTGCTCAAGTTCACCCATGACCGCTATCCCGGCACCAACATTCCGAGCAATTTCGCCAGCCAGGTGCGGCTGATCCATCCGGAGGCGGGCGTCGACAAGGAGGTGCGCATCTTCATGAACTTCCCGTTGCGCTACGGCGGCTACACCTTTTTCCAGGCATCCTTTGCCAAGCAGGACACCGCCTCGATGTTCCAGGTGGTGCGCAACCCCGGCTGGCTCATCCCGTACATCGCCTGCGGGCTGGTCTCGCTCGGGCTGCTGTACCAGTTCGGCTGGACCGCCGGCAAGGCCATGCGGAGGGCGCGGTCATGAAGCGGCTGCCCGCGCTGTTCGCATGGTTGTTGGCGCTGGCCTTGGTCTGGCCGCTGTTCAAGCCGTTGGTGCCGCGGTCGCCCTCGCCGGAGCAACTGCTCGGCCGGCTGCCGGTGCTGGAGGGCGGCCGCGTCAAGCCGTTCGATTCGATGGCGCGCGCCACCCTGCTGGTGTTCCGGGGCAAACAGAGCATCGCCACCGAGCAGGGCCGGGTCAGCGCCACCAGTTGGATGTCGGACCTGCTGTTCAACCACGAGGCCGCGCACAACCTTCCGGTGTTCCGCATCGACCACCCGGACATTCTCGGCCTGTTCGGCCTCGAGCCGACCCGCAAGAAGTACTTCTCCTACCGCGAACTGGAACCGTGGCTGGCGCGCATCCAAGACCAGGCCCGGCTGGCCGATTCCGCCGCCAAGCAGCGCAGCGCCTACGAGAACGCCGTGCTGCGCCTGTTCAACAATCTCGTGCAGTACCAGCAGTTGGCCCAGACCGTTTACCCGATGGGCGTGACCCGCGATGTGGCGGCCTATTACGCGGCGGCCGAGGCCAACCTGATGGAGGCGGCGCGCCGGCTGGCCGCCAGCGGGGTGGACAGCCTCGAGGCGGCCGCCACACCGGCGCTGCGGCTGCAGTTGCGCCTGATCGAGGAGATGAGCCAGTCGCCGCTGTTCCTGATCCATGAGGAACACGTGGGCTGGACCAACCCCGGCAACGCGCTGCGGCATGCGGTCCTGCATGAGGGGCGGCTTCCGGAGTCCCTGCGGGTGTTGGCCCGGCTGGCCGCCGCCCGCCAAGCCGGGGACACTCAGGCGTGGGTGGAGGCCGCCCAGGAGCTGCTGGCCATGGCCCCCCCGATCGAGGACGCCCGCCCGGGGCTCGAATACTACTTCAAACAGTCCCAGCCCTTTATGGCCGCCCTCGGCCTGTATGTGTGGGTGGCCCTGCTGGTGTTCCTCGGGTGGCTGCTGGCACCGCCGCTGTTCCTGCCCGCCGCTTATGGCATCCTGCTGGTCGGCTTGGGCGTCCACACCTTCGGACTGATCCTGCGCGTGCTGATCACCGGCTACGCGCCGGTCACCAACTTGTATTCATCGGCGGTGTTCACCGGCTGGGTCGCGGTCGTGCTCAGCGTGGCGCTCGAATGGGTGCAGCGCAAGGGCTATGCCACCGTGGCGGCCGCCGTCGTCGGGTTTCTCACCTTGCTGGTGGCCCATCACCTCGCCGCCAGCGGGGACACGATGGAAAAGATGCGCGCCGTGCTGAACTCCAACTTCTGGCTCGGCACCCATGTGACCACCATCATTATGGGCTACGGCGCGACCTTCCTGGCCGGCTTCCTCGGCCTGCTCTACATCTTCACCGGCTGGGTGCGCCGCGGCCTGCTGCCGGACACCCGCGAGGCCTTCCACCGCATGATTTACGGCACGGTGTGCTTCGCGCTGCTGTTCAGTTTCATCGGCACGGTGCTCGGCGGCATCTGGGCCGACCAGTCGTGGGGCCGCTTCTGGGGGTGGGACCCGAAGGAAAACGGCGCCCTGATGATCGTGCTGCTGACGGCGCTGATCCTGCACGCGCTGCGCGGCGGCCTGATCCGCACGCGCGGCCTGGTGCACCTGGCCATTGTCGGCAACATGGTCACCGCCTGGTCGTGGTTCGGCACCAACATGCTCGGGGTGGGGCTGCATTCCTACGGATTCATGGACAGCGCCTTCTTCTGGCTGATCCTGTTCTGGTTGTCGCAACTGCTGGTCATGGCGCTCGAGGGGCTGTTCCCGGTGCGCCTGCGCAAGGGCTGAGCCATGGAAACAGGCCGGTCAACCGCCTTGGCCGACGGGGCCGCGCCGCAACCGCCCCCGGTGGTGCTGGACGGCCGCCTCAACCCCGCGTTTTTCCGCCACCTGCAAGCCATCTACGCCGAGCGTACCGGCTATCATCTGGTCCTTGCCGACCTCAGCGGCGCCATCCTGATGGGGCTGCCGGACTGCGAAAAGTTTCCGTGCCTGAACGGGTGCCGGGATTGCCGCGAGCAACTGCTCACCGAGGCGCTGCGCACCGGCAGGGTCTGCCTCGACCGCTGCCACGAAGGCTACGTGCTGTGGGGGCTCCCTTACGTCATCGACGGGCGCGTCGCCGGCGGCCTCATTGTCATTGGCGGGGCCCGCGAGGGCCAGTTGGACCAGCGCCCGTTCGCCCGCGCCTGCGCCGAACTGCAGGCGCTCGCCCGCCAGTTCGGCCTTGTCGCCGACGGGCCGGCACCGGCCGAGGGGCCTGCCGGCGACGCCCGCCCGCGGGTGGTGCTGCGCGAGGCCTTCGTGCGCCTGCGGCGCGACCTCGAGGTCCACGGCGGCCCGCTCATCAACGCCTTGCAAAGCGCCGAGTTCGCCACCGCCGAACGCCACTTTGAGGGCATCAAGCTGGCGTTTCGGCGCGAGGCCGGCCTGCCCCTCGATCTGCTCAAGGGCCTGGCCGGCGATTTGGTGTTCCGGGCCCGCCAGCAGTTGTCCGAGGCGGGACTGGACGCTTACGCCTGCTACGCCGAGGCCGGCCTCCTGATGGAGCAGATTTCCGCCACGCGTTCCGCGGGGGGCATCGAGAACGTCCTCGATGCCTTCTTCGCCCGCTTCATCCACCTGTCGCGCCAGCGCCCCAAGGATCCCGACGACCTGCTCATCCAACGGGCCGTCACCTACATGGAACGCAACATCGCCAAGGACCTGACCCGCGAGACAGTCGCCCGCGCCGTCGGCATCAGCCCGAGCCATTTCTCCCGCCTGATCCGGGACAAGAAGGGCCGCACCTTCATCGACCTGCTCAACCAGTACCGCATCGAGCACGCCTGCAAGCTGCTGGTGCGCACCAGCAAGACCCTCGCCGAGATCGCCCACGAGGCCGGCTTCTGCGACCAGAGCTATTTTTCCAAGGTCTTCCGGCGCTACAAGGGCCTCAGCCCCGCCGGTTTCCGCCAGGAGCACCACCTGTAAGCGGGCTGCGGGGCATGGTTCCGGCCGCCGCTGCCGCAAGGAATCGCAGCCATTTGGTTTTCCGCCATGGCATGTGGATACGGGATCGCTGACCCCCCCGCCAGGAGCGGCGGTGCCTTTTTCCACGAATGAAGTGCGGATTTGCGCAACATCGGGGCTCGGGACTTGCCAATCAAACGGCATTCTTATTGGCTCGTTTCGTCGGTTTCTCCTGCATGCCGCGAAAACTTCTCAACCACCAAATTCCGTACCTACCATGAAACTCCACCATCTGCTCCTCCCCCTCGCGCTGTCCGTGGCCCTGCCGGCGGGCGCGCAAACCACCCCGACCGCCTCGACGGTCAAGACCTACATGTACTTCGACTTGGTCCGCGACTGGGATGTCGGCGGCGGGGTCGAGTTTGACGCCGGCGACCACACGCTGGACACCAACACCACCACGCCCGGGCTGTTCCAGTCCATCTACGGCCCGATCAGCGGCAACACCATCAGCCGCACCGCCTTCATCAACGCCGTGGCCACCGCCTACGACCAAGGGCGCGGCGGGGTGATCAACTTTGAGGACGCCTACCGCTCCTTCGACACGGAAGATTGGATTCACCCGACCGCCGGGGTAATTACGCGCGCCAACGCGGCCAACGCCCTGCGCACCAACGGGCCGGCCAGCATCACCATCAATCGCGGTGCCAATTGGTGGTTCGAGGGGACCTACTCCGGCAGTCCATGGGGCGCCTACAAGGGCAAGCAAACCTCCGCCTTTGACGGCACCGGACCGTCCGGCCCGGACCGCGCCAACTACAGCGAAGTCTTCTTCATGGAAACGCAGGGCCCCAGCACCAGTCATAACATACTGGGCCAGAAGGCCTTCGGCTTCACCACCTCATGGGACTTGGTGTTCGACCCGGCCGACCAGATCATCATCATCGGCTTCGCCTACATCAACTGGAACAATTTCCAGTCGCAGCAGGACACCACCAAGGATTATGCGAACTACCCGAACATCCATGCGACCGCCAGCTTCACCAACGGCGTGGACAGCCTGACCCAGATGGCCGTCGGCCTGAGCCAGTATTCGGGCACTTCCATGCCCATCCAGAACGAGTATTACTTCGGCTTCCAGGCCCCGGACGGATATTTTCTTGAGAGCTTGAAGGTTTACACCATCGGCAACAACAACCGGGCCTTCGGCCTGATCGACGACCTCGGCTACGTGATCGTGCCGGAGCCGCGCGTGTATGCGCTGCTGGTCGGGCTGGCCGCGCTTGGCTTGGTGTGGCTGCGCCGCCGCGGCGGCTGAGGCGGCCTCATGGAGCGGCGCTTTCCAAGCGCCGCAGGGTCGACTCGGCGCTTGAAAAAGCGCCGGTCCCTGAGGGGGCCGCCCTGCCGGGCGTGCTCGATCTGAAATCGAACCCGGCTCAAATCCCCATCATCGCCCGGAATTGCTGGGCGGCGCGGCGTGACATCTGCACCTTGGTCCCGTCCTTGAGGGTCACCAGCAGCCCGCCGCTGAACCACGGCTGGATGTGCCGGATCCACTTGAGGTTGATCATCTGCTTGCGGTTGGCGCGGAAGAACAGCTTGCGCGGCAGGCGCTCCTCGAGCGAGTTGAGCGTTCGGCTCAACAGCGGCTTGGCGTCGTCGAAGAAGATGCGCACATAATTGTCCTCGGCCTCCAGCAGGCGAATCTTGTCGTAGTCGACGAACCAGCAGCTGTCGCCGTCCTTGATGAAAATCTGGTCGAACTCGAGGTTTTCCTTGGCGTTGAGGGCTGCCTCGGAGATGCGCTGATATTTGGTCAGGCGCACACGGATGGCCTCGAGCAGGTCTTCGGGCTCGAACGGCTTGGTGATGTAATCGTCGGCGCCAAGGCCGAGGCCGGCGCGAATTTCGGCCGGATCGGCCTTGGCGGTCAGGAAGATGAAGGGGATGACGGCCGTGTGGGGGTCCTTCTGCAGCGCCTCAAACACCGCGGTGCCGTCCATGCCGGGCATCATGATGTCGGACACGATCAGGTCGGGCTTGTGCTTGCGGGCGAGTTCAACGCCCTGGCGGCCGTCCTCGGCGGCGAGGACGTGGTAGTTCTCGGCCTCGAGCAGATCGACCACCGGCAGGCGGATGGCGGCGTCGTCTTCAATGATCAGGATGGTGGGCATGGCGGGAGGGTCAGGCGGGTTTGATTTTTGGCAGGCTGACCCGGAAGGTCGAGCCATGGTTCTCTTGCGAAGTGAACGAGAGGGTTCCCTGGAGCAGTTCGGTGGCGCGCAGCGCGATCGTGAGTCCAAGCCCGGTGCCCGCGCGCGTGCCGACGTTGCCGGCCCGGTGGAAGGCCTCGAACAGGCGGGTCCGGTCGGCCTCCGGAATGCCGATGCCGGAGTCGGTCACGCTGAATTCCAGCGCGTTGGCGCTCTCGGCGACCGTGCAGACGACCACCGAGTCCGCGGGCGAATACTTGACCGCATTGCTGATCAGGTTGTGGAAAATGTGGTCCAGCAAATGTTCGTCCAGCAGGTAGGTTTGGCGGCCTGCGAGTTGGTTCTCCACGCGGATGTCCCTGCCGGGATAAATCAGTGCCAGGCCCTCGACCAGCTGCTGCAGGTAGGCGGCCGGCTCAATGGGCACGCGGTGCACCGTGACCTTGTCCGATTCGGCGCGGCTGAAGAACAGCACATCCTCAAGCAGCCGGTTCATGCGCCGGAGGGAGTTCTCGATGTTGAGCAGGTGCTGGGCCTTTTTCTCCGGGCTGAGCTTGTCGCCGAACTTGCGCAGCAGCGCGGCGGAGGCGCGCATGCTGGTCATCGGCGTGCGGAATTCATGGCTGACCATCGAGATGAAGCGCGACTTGATCTGGTTGAGCTCCTGTTCGCGCTCCAGCGCCAGCCGCGTCTGCAGCTCGCTGCGCTCGAGCGACTCGCGCGCGCGCACCTGTTCGGTGACGTCCAGCTGGATGCCGACGAAGTGGGTCAGCTCGCCCTGCTCGTTGCGCACCGGCGAAATGTGCAGCTCGTTGTGGAAGAGGGTGCCGTCCTTGCGGTAGTTGCGCAGCCGCACCACACAGGGTTCGCCCTTGCGCAGGGCGGCCCGCAGCACCTCCAGGCCGGGCTGGTCGCGGTCCTCGCCCTGCAGGAACCGGCAGCTGCGCCCGACCGCCTCCCGCGCCGAGTAGCCGGTGATCTCCTGGAAGCCGCGGTTGACATAGATCAGCGGCAGGTCCGGCTGGCGCGCGTCGGCCACCGTGACGCCCGAGGTGACGCTGGCGATGGCAATGTTGCGCAGTTCCATGTCCTCGCGCACGCGCTGGCTCTCGGTCTGGTCCTCGAAGGTCGCCAGCAACAGCCGCCGGCCGCCCGACGCGAAGGCGCGCACGGTCACCTGCACGGGAAAGGCCTGCCCGACGGTGCGCGACAGCATGCAGGCGAAGGGCGGGGTGGCCCCGCCCGCCATGGCGGCGCGCAGCGCAAGCTCAAACCGGGGCCGGCTGGCCGGGGCGGCCAGCTCGCCGACCGGCCGGCCGAGGATTTCCGCTTCCGCCTGCTCCAACAATTCAAGCGCCCGCCGGTTGGCCGCCAGCACCCGGGCGTGTTCGCCGTCGGCCACAAGGATGCCCTCGCACGCCATGTCGAACAGCGTCCGGAAAGCCGGGTCGGCAAGCGGATCGGTGTCGGTAAACGCCATCCTCGGAAAGGCTTACCCATTTCGCGCCGGGCTGCAATGGCGCGGACTTGATTTCGCACGGCCGGCGGCCTTGAGTGCCGCGATGGACCTGTACGCCGCCGCGCGGACCCCGCAGCCGGACCGCGAGCTGTTTGCCAAGCCCCCGGCCGCCTTCCGCGGCGCCCCGTTTTGGAGCTGGAACGGCGCTCTGGAGCGCGGCCGGTTGCTGCGCCAGCTCGACACCTTCAAGGCGATGGGGATGGGCGGGGCGCATCTGCACAGCCGCACCGGCCTGGCGATCCCCTACCTGGGGGACGCGTTCATGGGCCATGTGCGCGCCTGCGTCGAGCACGCCCGCGAGACCGGCCTGCTGGCCTGGCTGTACGACGAGGACCGCTGGCCGTCGGGCTTCGCCGGGGGACTGGCGACCCGCGAGGAGCGGCACCGGCTCAAGTATCTGCTGTTCACGCCGCGCAGCTACGCCGAGGACCCCGGATCATCGCCGCCGCCCTCATCGCGGGCCGAGCGCTGGCGCACCGGCAAGGGGTATCCGCTCGCCCGCTACGCGTTGCGCTTCGCGGACGGTGTCCTCGCCGCATGCCGGCTGCTGGAAGCGGGAGATGAACCCGAAGCCGGCGAGCGGCTCTGGCACGCCTATCTGGAAACCTGTCCGCCGACCAGCTGGTACAACCATCAGGGGCCGCTCGATGTGCTCTCGCCCGAGGCGGTGCGGAAATTCATCGAGGTGACCCATGAGGCCTACCGGCGCGTGGTGGGGGCGCACTTTGGAACCACCATTCCGGCGATCTTCACCGACGAGCCGTTGTTCACCGGCAAGACCCGGCCGGCCGCGTGGGACGACGGCAGCGACCAGTGGCTGCCGTGGACCCATGACTTGGCCGAGACCCTGCGCGCGGCTCACGGCATCGAGATTTTGCCGGTGTTGCCCGCGCTGTTTTTCGACGGCCTGCCGGACACCGCGCGCATCCGCTGGTGCTGGCACGACCACGTCGCCGAGCGCTTCCGCAAGGCCTTCGCCGAGCCGATCGCCGCATGGTGCGCGCGCCACGGCCTCCTGCTGACCGGCCATCTCGAGAGCGAGGGCGCGCTGGCCTCCCAAACCGCCCGCTCCGGCGAATGCATGCGCTTCTACCAGCCGATGCAGTTGCCCGGCGTCGACATGCTGTGCGACCGGATCGAGCTGGCGACGGTGCTGCAGGCGCGCTCGGTGGCGCGTCAGGAGGGGCGGTGCGGCGTGATGAGCGAGCTGTACGGGGTGACCAACTGGGACTTCGACTTCACCGGTCACAAGCGGCAGGGCGATTGGCAGGCCGCCCTCGGGGTCACGCTGCGTGTGCACCACCTCGCCTGGTACACCATGGCCGGCGAGGCCAAGCGCGACTACCCCGCCGCGATCGACGGCCACAGCCCGTGGGCGGCCGAGTATCCGTTGGTTGAGAGCCATTTCGCCCGCCTCAACACCTGCCTGACCCGCGGCCGGGCCCGCGCGCGGGTGGCCGTCGTCCATCCCATCGAGTCGGTCTGGCTGCACTGGGGCCAGGAGGACCGCAACGGTGCCGCCCTGCAGGCGCATGAGGAGCGGTTCCAGGCGCTGATCCACTGGCTGCTGCACGGATTGATCGACTTCGACCTCATTGCCGAGTCGCTCCTTTTCCGGCAACGCGTGGAAGTGGCCTGCGGCCGGCTGCGCGTCGGCGAATGCCGGTACGAGGCGGTGCTGGTGCCCCCGCTGGCCACCATCCGCTCGACCACGCTCGCCCTGCTGAAGCGATTTTTCGATACGGGGGGCCGGTTGGCCTTTCTCGGCACCCCGCCGTCACATGTGGACGCAGCCCCGGCGGAGGGCGCCGCCGAGTTCGCCGCCCGATGCACCCGACTGCCCTGCGAGCGGGCAGCCCTGCTCGACTGGCTGGAGGACCTGCGCGAGGTGCGGGTGCGCGGCGATGCCGGCCAGCCCGAGTCCCTCCTGCACCAGTTGCGCGAGGATGGCGCCGACCGCTGGCTGTTCGTCTGCAACACCGACCGCACCAACGGCCGCGGCCTGGTGACCGTTGAGGTGCGCGGCGATTGGAGCTGTGAGGCGTGGGACACCTTCACCGGTGCGGCGCGCCCGCTCCGGATGGTCCACCGGGACGGCTGGAGCGGCGTGCCGTGGGACGCGCAGGCGGCCGGCTCGGTGCTGCTGCGCTGGCGGCCGGCCGGCGTGGTGGCCGCCCCGGCGACTGCTGCCCCGCTGGCATGGCGCGAAATCGGCCGCCTCGCCGACCCGTATGCGGTCGAATTGGCCGAGCCCAACGTGCTGCTGATCGACCTGGTGGAAGGCAGCTTGGACGGCGCTCCCTTCGGTCCCCTCACCGAGGTGTTGCGGCTCGATAATGCGTGGCGCGTGCAGCTCGGCTGGGGCCCGATCACCAACCGCATCGCCCAGCCATGGGCTGAGCCGGACGAACCACAGCCTCACCGCGTGCGCCTGCGCTGCCGCCTGCAGCTGGAGACTGCCGTCAGCGGCGCGCGCCTCGCCCTCGAGCGCGCAAGTGAGGCCGCGATCGTGCTGGACGGCGAGCCGCTGCCGGCCGCCCCCGACGGCTGGTGGGTGGATGAGGATATCCTGACTGTGCCGCTGCCGGATTTGGACGCGGGATGCCATGTCCTCAAGGTGGAGCTGCCCTACGGCCGCACGCGCACGCTGGAGCGCATGTACCTGCTGGGCCGCTTCAGCGTGCGCGTCAGCGGCCGCCATGCGGTAGTCGCCGCTGCACCGGGCCGCTGGACATGGGGCGACCTCGCGCCGCAGGGCTTCCCGTTCTACGGCGGCAATCTGGTCTACCGCTGCCGCCTCGACCATGCGGGCGGCCCGCTGCGCCTGCGCGTGCCGGTGTTTCGCGCCCCGCTGCTGCGCGCGGCCCTCGACGGGATCGACCGCGGGCCGCTGGCGTTTCCCCCATACGAGTTGGACCTCGGCGAGGTGCCCCCCGGCAACCATGAGCTTGCCATCACCTGCTTCGGCGACCGCTACGCGAGCTTCGGCCAACTGCACCACGCGCGCCCCTGGGCCCTCAACTGGTGGGGCCCCGACTCATGGCGCACCAACGGCGACGACTGGTGCGACGAGTACGTGCTCAAGCCCCACGGCATCCTCGCCGCGCCGATCCTCTTGTCCACCCGGCTATCCGGCTAGCTGGATCCTTCAGCCCCGGGCTGGAGGCGCAGGGTGACCATGGTGGCGGCGGGGTCGGGGAGCTCGGCCTCCTTGAACTGGATGAACATGCCGAAGCGGTTGCGGATTCCTCAAATGGAACAGCCCCAAGGGCGAGGGCGACCGAATACCCGAACGGGATTGCAGAATGGGCTGATGCCCGCGGGAAGCAACGCGCGCGCGGCCGAACTGCGGGAGGGTTGACGGCCTGTGCGGACTGGAATTGGCTGGCGCGATCTGCATGAAAACGGCCCTTTACGCGGAGCCCCCCGAGACCGGCAACCCCCACCGCGCGCGCATGCTGGCGGAGGTCAACGCCTTGGTTCGCGCGCGCCAGCGCGCGGCGGCGGGCCGGCGCCGCCAGTTCTTCAAGCCGGATTACGCGTCGCCCGAGGCCCATGCGGCTTCACTTGCGGCGTATCGGGAAGCGTTGCGCGCGATCCTCGGCTGGCCGCTGACAGAGCCGGCTGCGAAAGCGACTCCTGCGGCCCGGCTTGAGCCGGTCGGGGAGGACAGGTTCGGGCGGATTTGGCGGGTTTGGATCGACACGCTGCCGGGGGTGCGCACTTACGGGCTGTTCTTCAAGCCGCGCGGGCCCGGGCGTTTCCCGCTCGTGATCGCCCAGCACGGCGGACAGGGGACACCCGAGCTGTGTTCCGGGTTCTTTGGCGACTCCAATTACAACGACATGACGCGGCGCGTGCTGGCGCGCGGCTGCGCGGTGTTCGCGCCGCAGCTCATGCTTTGGGATCCGCAGCGTTTCGGGCCGGATCCTGGGCGGGAGCTCGTTGACCGTCGCCTCAAACAGACCGGCGGCTCGCTCGCCGCCCTCGAGCTCACCCGCCTCATCCGCGCGCTCGACCACTTCGCGGCCCGGCCGGACATCGATGCCAGCCGCATCGGGATGGTCGGCCTCTCCTACGGCGGGTTCTACACGCTGTTCGCCGCCGCCCTCGACACGCGCATCCGCGTGGCGGTCTCCTCGTGCTTCCTCAACAACCGCACCGTGTACGATTTCGCCGACTGGTCGTGGTTCGACGCCGCCAACCGCATGCTGGATGCCGAAGTCGGGGCGCTCGTGTGCCCGCGCCCGCTGTACGTGGAGGTGGGGGTCAAGGACGCGTTGTTCGACGTGCGCAAGGCGCGGCCGGTGGCGCGGCAGCTGGCCCGGCACTTCGCCAAGGCCGGGGCGGCGGACAGGTTCCGCTATGTCGAACATCCCGGGGGGCACGAATTCGCCCGCGGCGACGGCGGCATCGACTTCCTCTGCGAACACCTCGGCGTCACGGGTCCGCGGCAAGCGTAATGGCGGCTCGGCCAGCGCCTCTGCCGGCTTGCTCAGGGCCGGAAGCGGGGCACGGCGGCCAGCCGCCGGCAGAGGCGCTGGGGGTGCCGGTAGAAGTAGGTCCAGGCGCGCACGATGGCGCCGTTGAGGCGCACCGGCTCGATGCGGCGCAGGTATTCGCGCGGATGGTCCTCGAGCCAGTCGAGCGCGGCCCAGCGCGACGGGTGCGGGATGCGGTACACCTCGCCGCGCACCCGGAAGCCGAGTCCGCGCCGGTCCAGCAGGCAGGGGTAGCGCGCGACCACCAGCGGGTAGGGGGTGACCAGCTCGCCCACGCCGAGGAAGCGGGCGTGCGCGTTGGTGAGGAACTCGTGGTATTCGCCGCCGCGTTGCAGGGTGCCGTAGGCGAACAGCAGGTCGTTTTCGCGCGGCTCGGCGGGAATCGGTGGTGGCGGGCAATTCATGGCAGGATCACGGCATGCGGCCCGTCAAGGGCGACGCGGCCCGTCCGGGGAAACTCGCACGGGCTCCGGAGAGAGGGCGACAGGGACGAAAGGGATCAAGGGGGCCCCGCCATGGCCTCGTGATAGTTGCTTCCCACTACATAGGGGGAGACGATGCCGGCGCGGATGCAGAAGTCGCCGAAGCGCTCGCCGGGCTGGCGCTCCTTGGCGTAGCGGCGGATGAGCGGGGCGAGCTCGGCCGCGAGGTCCTCGGCCTTGACGGCGGCCTTCCACAGGCGGTTGAGGCGGGCGCCGTCGAACCCGGCGCCGAGGTGGATGTTGTACTTGCCGGGGGCCCGGCCGACCAGGCCGATCTCGCCGAGGTAGGGGCGGGCGCAGCCGTTCGGGCAGCCGGTCATGCGGATGACGATCGCCTCGTCGCGCAGCCCGGCCTCCTCGACGACGGTCTCGAGCTCGTCCAGCAGGTCCGGCAGGTAGCGCTCGGACTCGGCCAGCGCCAGGCCGCAGGTCGGCAGCGCGACGCAGGCCATGGAGTTGAGGCGCAGCCCGGAGGAGCGGAGCCCTTTGTCGAGGCCGTACTGGCGCACCAGCGCCTCGATGGCGGGGCGGTCGGCCTCGGCGATTGAACCGATGATCAGGTTCTGGTTGCAGGTCAGGCGGAAGTCGCCGGTGTGGACCTTGGCGATCTCGCGCAGGCCGGTCTTGAGCGGCAGGTCGGGGTAGTCCTTCACGCGGCCGTTCTGGATGAACAGGGTGAGGTGCCACTTGTCGTCGGTGCCGCGGGTCCAACCGTAGCGGTCGCCGGTATGGGTGAACTGGAACGGGCGGGCGGGCCCGAGTGCAAAGCCTAGGCGCTTCTCGACCTCGGCCTTGAACCAGGGCAGGCCGCGGTCCTCGATGGTGTACTTGAGACGGGCGTGGGCGCGGTTGGTGCGGTCGCCGTAGTCGCGCTGCACGGTGACGACGGCCTCGGCCACCGCCACCGCCTGGTCCGGCGTGCAGAAGCCCATCACGTCGGCCAGCCGCGGGTGGGTCGCCTCCGCGCCGTGCGTCATGCCCATGCCGCCGCCGACCGTGACGTTGTAGCCGGCGATGCGGCCGTCCTCGACGATGGCGATGTACCCGAGGTCCTGGGCGAAGATGTCGACATCGTTGCTGGGCGGCACGGCGATGACCGTCTTGAATTTGCGCGGGAGATAGGTTTTGCCGTAAATCGGTTCCTCCTCCGGCTCGCCGCCGGCCACGCACGCCTCGTCCAGCCAGATCTCGTGGTAGGCGCGGGTGCGCGGCGTGAGGTGGTCGGAGATCGCGCGGGCCAGTTGCAGCACCTCGGCATGCACGGCGCTTTGCGCCGGGTTGGGGTTGCACATGACGTTGCGGTTCACGTCGCCGCAGGCGGCGATGGTGTCCAACAACGCCGCGTTGATCTCCTGGATGGTCGTTTTCAGGTTTGCCTTGAGGACGCCGTGCAGTTGGAAGGCCTGGCGCGTGGTGAGCTTAAGGGTGCCGTTGGCGTAGCGGTCCGCCAGCCGGTCCATCTGCAGCCATTGCGCCGGTGTGGCCACCCCGCCGGGGACGCGCACGCGCACCATGAAGCTGTACGCCTTGTCCAGCTTCTTCTTGCGCCGCTCGTTGCGCTCGTCGCGGTCGTCCTGCAGGTAGCTGCCGTGGAACTTGATCAACTGCGCGTCGTCGGCGGGGATGTCGCCGTGCAACTCGTCGGCCAGCGACTGCGCCAGTGTGCCGCGCAGCAGCCGGCTGGCCGCCTTGATCTCCTCGTTTTTGTGCAGCTTGGGCGCCGCCGTCGCGCCTCCCTGTCCGTTCCCACTCATAGGCCCGGAATTAAGGTGGATCGCGGGCGAAAGTAAAGGGCGGACTGGCTCAGGCGCTGCGCTCGACCGGCCGGTTGCCGGGAAACAGCCGCTCGAGCATCTTGGCCAAAATGTCGAACTCCAGGTTGACCAGCGAGCCGGGCCGCTTGTCGCCGAGGTTGGTCATCTCCACGGTGTGCGGGATCAGCCAGACGGCGAACCCGGTGGCGTCCACTTCGGCCACGGTCAGCGACACGCCGTCCAGCGCGATCGAGCCCTTGTACACGAGGTACTTCATGAATTCCGCGGGCGGCTCGACCCGCAGGTACAGGTCCTTGCCGCGCCGCTCGGCGTGCGTGACCGTCCCCGTGGCGTCGATGTGCCCGGTGACGAAGTGGCCGCCGATCTTGCCGTTGAAGCGCAGCGAGCGCTCCAGGTTGACCCGCTCGCCCGGCCGGGCCGTGCGGAACGAGGTCAGCCGCACCGATTCGTGCAGCAGGTCGAACGCGATCGACTCGGCGTCGAAGGCGACGGCGGTCAGGCAGCAGCCGTTGACGGCGATGGAGTCGCCCGCCGCCAGGTCCGCGAGCACGCGTTTGGCGGTGATTTTCAGGCGCCACGCGGCGGCCTGCTCGGAGAAGGCGGCGATGCGCCCCGTTTCCTCAACGATCCCGGTGAACATGCGCGCATGGTGGCGCCGCCGGCGCCGCATTGGCCAGCACAAAGCGCACCGCCATGACGGTGACGAAGCCGCCCAGCAGGAACATGCCGGAAGCAATGCCCCCGAGCAGGGAAAGCGGGCCCTTGTCGGCGGCCATCAGCGCGAGGGAAGACAGGGGCATGAGGACCATCACGGCGGCGGCGGGAATGACAAAGCCGTACCGGATGCGGCTTGATTTCAGGAACACCAGAAAGGTGAGCAGCGCCAGCGCGGCCATCAGCTGGTTGGTCGAGCCAAACAGCGGCCAGACCGCCTGCCAGGCCGGCTTGCCGTCGATGGTCTGGAACACCGCCAGAGCCGGAATCACGAGCACGGCGGCGGTGCCGCCCCAGCGGGTGAGGAGGTCGCGCCGTTGCAGAAACTCCTCGAGCAGGAAGCGGCTCAGGCGCGTGCAGGTGTCCAGCGTGGTGAGCAGGAAGGTGCTCACCGCCAGCAGGCTGAATTCGCGCCCGAGTGCGGCGGGGATGCCGAGCGCCCCCATGAACCGGCTCGCCCCCTCGGCAAAGATCGCCACGGGCGTGCCGGCGGCGGTGCGCTCGTCCAGGGTCAGGATGGCGATCGTGCCGAGCGCGAGCACCGCCAGCACGCCCTCGACCAGCATGGCGCCGTAGTTGACGCGCCGGATGTCGCGCTCGCGGTCGAGCTGCTTGGAAGTGGTGCCGCTGGCGACCATGCTGTGGAAGCCGCTGCAGGCGCCGCAGGCGACCGTGATGAACAGGATCGGCACCAGGCTGCCGGCCTGCGGATGGTGCCAGCCGGCAAACAGCCCGATCCGGATCGGCTCGCCGGCGAGGAACACGCCGACCACCCCCGCCGCCATCAGCAGGTAGAGGAACGTCGACGACAAAAAGTCGCGCGGCTGCAGCAGCACCTGCACCGGCAGGATCGCCGCGACGAAGCAGTACGCGAGGATGAGGGCGGCCCATGCGTTCTTGCCGATGTCCGGCGCCGGGAAGAAGTGCCCCGCGGCGAGTCCGGCGTAGGTGAGGGGGACGAAGATGAGGATCGCCGCGGCGAAAGAGAGGCGGGTGCGCGCCATCGCCCAGCCGAACAGCAACGCCACCCACACGAACCAGCCGGAGGCGGTGGCCACGCTCGGGGTGGTGGCGAAGGTGGTCGCCGTCAGGTCCAGAAACACGATCACCACATACAGCAGGGCCAACAGGACAAACAGCGCGAACAGCCGTCCCGTGCCCTGCCCGACGATCACCCGCATCGCCTCGGCGATCGACTTGCCGCCGGTGCGGGCCGACACATAAGCCGCGCCATAGTCGTGCACGCCGCCCACGAAGGCCGCGCCCAGTAGAATCCACAGCCAGGTCGGCCCCCAGCCAAAGTACATCGCCGCCAGGATCGGGCCGACGATCGGCCCGGCCCCCGCGATCGACGAGAAGTGGTGCCCGAACAGGATCGCCGCGCGCGTCGGCACATAGTCGACCCCGTCCTCGAGCGCGTGGGCCGGGGTCGGGCGCGCGTCGTCCACCTCGCAGCGCCGGTCCATGAACGCCCCAAAATAGCGGTAGGCCAGCGCGAAAAACAGCAGGGAAAAGAGCAGCAGTTCGGTCATGGAATATCTCCAACAAATTCCACACACCGCAATCCCTGCTCCTTGCGCATGATCGTGATCTTGCTCGAACGCCGATGGAGCAAGAGCAAGAGCAGGAGCAAGAGCAGGAGCAAGAGCAAGAACATGAGCATGAGCAGGGGGCAGGGAGAGGGAATTCAGTACAGGTCCATCAGGGCGCCGAGGTCGGGCGCGAACAGGCGCTTGTAGGTGCGGATGGCCTGGCCGTCGGTGAGCGAGGCGAGGTGGTCGCACAGCAGGCGGCGCTTGCCGTCGCGGGACGGCTCGTTGGCCACCCAGGTGCTGACCGGCTCGGGCAGCAGGCGCAGGGGCTTGGGATGGTGGCCGAGGACGTGCTCGGAGTAGGCCTCGAACAGGCGCGTCAGGAGGTAGCCGCCCTTGAACTCGATCTGCTGCAGATGGGATGACTTGAAAATCAGGTCGGTGGCGATGCGCTTGTGCAGGCTGCAGACCTCGTGCACGCGGGGGTCGACCACCAGGCGGAAGCGGTGCCGGTTGGTGTAGGGCGCGAGCGGGGAGTCGGCGGGTTCGATCCGGCAGGCCTGAATGAACTGGCCGATGCGCATGCTGGTGCGGGGCTCGTAGCCGCCATTGCGAATTTCCTCGACCAGCTCGTCGAGGGTCTGGAGCTGGTGGCCGGTGAGGTCGCTCTGGCCTTCAGCCCATGCGCGCAGCGTGTCCGGCGTGATGAAGCGGGCCTTGATGCCGTCGACAATGTCGTGCAGCGAGTAGGCGGTGTCGTCGGCCCAGTCCATGATCTGGCACTCGATGCTGCGCAGGCGGTTCCATGCTTCCGGCCCCTCGGGGACGGCTTCCGGAACGGGAACGACGAACAGGCGCAGTTCCTCCTGGTCGTCGTACAGGAAATGGTTGTGCGGCCACCCGTGCGGTTGGCCGCAATCCCCAAGGCACTCGCGGTAGAGCGCCTTGTATTTGAGGATGCCGTCGAGGAAGGCGCGGGTCGGCTTCATGCCGGACGGACGGTCCGGGCGCGCATAGATCAGTTTGGTGAGGATGCGCAGGGTCTGGGCGTTGCCCTCGAACCCGCCGTAGGGCCCCATCAGCTCGTTGAGTTTGCGCTCGCCGATGTGGCCGAAGGGCGGATGCCCGAGGTCATGCGCCAGCCCGACCGCCTCGACCAGGTCGGGGTCGATCCAAAAGTCCGGCCGCAGGCGCTCGCTGGTTTGGTTCAGGTACTCGGCGATGGAGCGGGCGATCCGCGCCACCTCGATGGTGTGGGTCAGCCGCGTGCGGTAGAAGTCGTACTCGCCCGACTGGAACACCTGGGTCTTGGATTGCAGCTGGCGGAAGGCCGCGGAGAACAGCACCCGGTCGCGGTCGATCTGGAACGGGGTGCGGTGGTCGTTTTCCGGCCGCTTGCCGGGCAGGTGCTCGCAGTCGAAGTCCCCGTAAAACCGGTTCTCCATGCCTCCCAGTAGAGCGATTCTTGTGCCGCTGACAAACCAAAGGCGGAGCCGCTCACCGCCGCGCCGGCAGGCGGCTGAACAAAAGCAGGCCGACCAGGGCCGCGCCGGCCATGTGCCGCAGCAAGCCGATGCCGGGCGCGTGCTGCGGGTGGACCGCCTGTCCCACCAGCAGGGCAAGGCCGCTGCCGTCCACGACAAGGGCGGCCACCCATGCGGTGAAAATGATGGACAGCACATAGCCGATGGTGGCGCGGGGGCCGATGATCTTGCCGAGGGCGGTCACGGTCGCGACGGTGCTGGCCGGCCCGGCGATCAGGAAGATGAGCACGGCTCCCGGGCTCATGCCGGCGGCCAGAAAACTGAACGCCAGCGGGATCGAGCCGGTCGAGCAGATGTACAGCGGCAGGGCGACCAGGGTCATGGCCAGGTAAAGGGCAAAGCGCCCGCCGGGCAGGTTGGCGAAAAAGTCCGCCGGCAGCAGGGTGGCGATGGCTCCGGCCAGCAGCAAACCGAGCACGAGCGGCCCGAACAGGTCCTTGGGCAGCGTCACCAGGCCGAAGCGCAAACCGGCCTGGAGATTGGCGACGGGGTGCCGGCGGTCGGTTGGCGGCAGTTGGGGAGCGGCCGCCGGGGAATGGCCGCTGGCGGAGGGTTGATGGTTGCAGCAGCAGCAGGGTTTCGGCTCCGCTGCTGGTTGGGGCGCTTCCGCGGGGTCGCGGCCGCCCCAGCGCTCGACCACCAGGCCGGCGACAATGCCGTTGAGGAAGGCGATCAGCACGCGCACGCCCGCGAAGACCCAGCCGAGCATGCCGACGGTGGCGGCGATGGAGTCGATTCCCGTCTGGGGGGTGGAGGCCGTGAAGGCCGCGACCGCGCCGCGCCGGCCGCCCTGCTTGCGGATGGCGGCCGCCACCGGGATCACGCCGCACGAGCACAGGGGCAGGGGAATCCCGATGACCACGGCCTTGAAAATCTGGCCGATCCCCCGCTGGCCGAGGTGGCGCTTGACCCAGTCCTCGGTGAAGAACGCCCGCAACAGGCCGGCCATCAGGAACCCGAGCAGCAGATAGGGCGCCATCTCGGCGGTCAGCCGCCAGGTGTTGTGGAAATAGCTCAGCGGTTCCAGCGGGCACTGCATGGCGGAAACATGGCCCGGACGTGCACGCCGTCAAGCCGGCCCCCGCTCTGCACGGGTGCGATGCGGCGGCAAGGCCGCCTCACGCCTTGGAGGTGTCCTCGATGACGACGCCGCCGACCAGCCGGCGCGCCTCGGCCAGCGCGTTGGCGCGCACCGTGTATTCGCCGGACTGGAGCACCTTCTGGCCGCGCAGGCTGTCGCGCTCCACGGCCACTTCCAGGAGCTTCTTGGCCATCACCGCCTGCTCGCGTTCGGCCGGCGAGCCGGACTGGAGCCGCTGGTCGGCCTTCTGCCGGATCAGGCCGGCCTGCAGCGACAGGATTTCGTCGATGGTGACGGCCGCGTCGCCGGCCAGCCGGGACCGGTCGACCCCGCCCACCAGCAGGTCCGCCGTCAGCAGGTTCTCGAAGCAGTAGCTGTAGTTGAAGGGGTGGATGATGTGCGGGGCCTGCGGCAGGGTGGGGGGCCACTGGCCGTCGCTGTTGTAGGAGTTGGTCAGGTGATACCATGCCGCCTCGCGGACCGCCAGCGGCAGCTCCGGTTCGATCCGCAGCAGCTTCTCGCGGACCAGGTCCTGCCAGGGCCGCAGCAGGCGGGCCATCGGGGTGGAGGCCCACACGCTCGCCCGCGCCCCGTGCCAGGCGGAGTCCTCGTCCCAGGTGATCGGCTGCTCGTTGGGCGTCAGCTGGCAGGCCTCCGCGAAGGTGATGAACTCGCCCATCGCGCGCACCGTGTCCACCAGCCGCACCAGCATGTCGCGCGCGTCGGGGATGCGCTCGAACACGCGGTCCGGCTCGTTCTGGTACTTGAGCCGGAACCAGCCGTTGGTGCCGATGTACTCGGCGTCGTCGGCGAAGATCACCAGCGCGCCCTCGCCCCGGCCGGGCAGGTCCCCGCTGTATTTGCGGATGGTGGCGATGTATTCTTCATGCGAATACCCGGGCATGCCCATGAAGTAGCGCACCGCGTACTGGCAGATGCGGTCGCTGCGCAGGAAGGCGCGCAGCTCGTCGCGCCCCAGCCCGCCGACCCGGTTGAACGGGTAGTGCAGGGCGAAGTCGTCGCCCGGCAGGTCGTATTTCAACCCGAAGCTGTAGAAGGCCTTTTCCGCGGTCTTCTCGGCGGCGTGGATTTCCGGCCGCTGCGGGCGGCCGTCCAGGCCCAGCGAGCGGCTGTAGCTCTCGAAGTCGCCGGTCAGGTACTGGTAGCCGGCGTCGCGCACCTGGCGGGCGACGTAGGCGCGCCAGCCGCACTCGGGGTTCCAGAAGCTCACCGGCCGGAACCCCAGCAGCTTCTCGTAGACCCGGTGGGAGAACTCGAGCGTCCATAGGCCGTCGCGTTCCGGGAAGTTGGGCAGCATCGGGTGCGCGTACGGGGAGCCCATGAACTCGCACTCGCCGCGCGCGATCGCCGCCTTGAGCTTCTCCAGCACGTCGGGGGCCCGCAGCGCGATCTGCTCGAGCGTGTAGCCGGAGGCCTCGAAGACGTACTTCACCCCCGGAAACCGCTCCCGCATCGTGTCGAAGATCAGCTCGTAGCTGTTGCGGATCACAAACTCGTAGCGGTCCGGGGTCAGATACGCGTAGTTCAGGTTGGCGTGGAAAATCGAGACGTACTTCATGCGGCCCATTGTAGGGTTCCCGGCCCCGTTTTGCCATTGCCGATTCTGCAGGGAAAATATCCAATCCGGCATGAGTTACAGCCATCGCCGGGCCCGCCTGCTGCCGCTGGACCGGCCGCCGCTCGGGCTGTTGCTGCGCGGCCACTGCTACGCGGTGGACGAGGCCGTGCGGCCGGGCTACCGCTACCGGGCGCGCGCCATCCCGTATCTGGCGCTGTTGCACACGCTGGCGGGGAGCTCCGTGTACCGGATCGACGGCCAAGTGTGCCGGTTGACGCCCGGCAGCCTGCTGCTGCTGCCGCCGGGGCGCTCGTTCTGCGAGCAGGTGCCGGGTCCGCAGCCGTGCCATACCCGTTACCTGATGGTGGAGGGTCCGCTGGCGATGCCGCTGGCCGGGCTGGTGCCGGAGGGGCAGCCGTATCGTTTTTGGCCGCAGTGCCCGAAGGCGGTGGCGATGGCGCTGCAGGAGTGCTTGGCGGTCGTACATGCGGCCCGCGAACCCCGTCCCTGGCGGCTGGCGGCGGCTCTCTGCACGCTGGTGGATGTCGCGCTGGAGGTGGCGCGCGAAGATGCCGCGGGGTTGGCCGCCCAGGTGCGGGACATGCATGGTCCGCGCCGATCCGGCACAGGCGTGGACGGTGCCGAAATTGGCCGCATGCCTGGGCATGAGCGTGAGCGCCCTTGCGCACCGCTTTCGCGCGGAGGCGGGCATCCCGCCGGCCGGGTTTGTGCGCCGCGAGCGCTGCGCCATGGCGGCGGTGCTGCTGGCCAGAGGGCTGCCGGTGGCCGAGGTCGCCGCGCTTTTGGGATTCCGCAATCCCTACCACTTCTCGCGCGCCTTCAAGGCGATCCAGGGCGCGCCGCCATCGGCGTACAAGGCGCGCCCGGCGGGCCGGTCGCCGCATGCCCCGCCTGCCGGAAAATGACCCCGTCTCGCCCGGCAAAACGGCCTCCGCCATCGGTCCTCCGCGGTCAGGGCGTCCGGGTGCGGGGAGCCGTGTCCTGAGCGCATCGGGTCGGCGGCGGGATCACTTGCTGTCCGGGCCGCGGCGGTAGGCCATGCGGATGAGCAGGTGGCTGGCGATCGGGATGGTGAGGAATTGGAACAGCACGACCAGCGGCAGCTTGATGCCGGCCTGTTCGATGCCGAGAAACAGCCACAGGCCGATCAGCACCAGCACCAATCCGAGCGTCATGCCCTTGCCGAGCGCGTGGCTGCGGCACAACGCGTCAGGCAGGCGCAGGATGCCGAGGGCCGACAGCAGGATGATGCCGCTGCCCGACAGGAGCGAGGCGGCGATGAGCAGGTCCTTGATCATTTCCGTCCCTTTCCGCTGTGGGTTTCCATGGCCATCACCAGGGCCACCGTGCTGAGAAAGCCCAGCAGCGACACGATCAGGATCAGCTCGACGAAGTGGGCGGTCCGCTCGCTGATGGAAAGCATCACGGTGAAGGCGACCACGATGAGGACGATCAGGTCGAAGGCGATGATGCGGTCGACGACGTCCGGTCCCTTGACCAGCCGGTAGAAGCCGATCAGCACCGAGAGCGCGAGCAGGATTTCGCAGATTTGGATGGCGGTGGCAAGGATCATGGCCGGGTAAAAGCCAGCAGGGGTTCGAGCAGGTCGCGCCGGATGGCGGCGGCGGAGGCGGCCGGATCGCCGGCCTCCAGCGCGTGAATCAGGAGCCGGCCGGCCGCGCGGTCGACCTCCACGCTGGTGGTGCCGGGCGTGAGGCTGATGGAGTGGGTGAGGATGATGATTTCAAGGTCGCTGAGGTCGCCCAGCGGAAAGGTGAAGAATCCCGGATGGATGGGGAAACGGCCCGGCATGAGGATGATCTGGGCGACCCGCCACTGGGCCAGCAGCAGCGCCTTCAAAAAGGACCCCAGCCAGCGGAAGAAGGCCGCGCTGGCCTTCAGGTAGCGGTCCTCGGGCAGCACCGGCCGGAACAGGCGCAGCAGGCCGTAGCCGATCAGCAGGCCGATCAGCAGCCGCGACAGGTCGCGGTTCGGGCTCAGGAACAGCCAGATCAGGGCGATGGCCAGGTGCAGCAGGGCGGTCTTCATGGCGCGGACAGGGCTTGCAGCACCGGGCCGAAGTAGCGGGCCGGTTCCATCAGTTCCAGCGCGGCCGCCTGCGCCGCGGCCCACAGCGGCTGGACGCCGGCGACCACCGCCAGCGAGGCGGCCGTCAGCAGCCCGATGCTCAGCCACAAGGCGCGGTCCGGCGGACCCGGGTCGGCGGGCGCCGCCGGCGCCGGCCTCCAGAAGGCGGCCGACCAGATTTTCAACATCGACGCAAGCGTCAGCACGGATGTCACCAGGCTGATGGCGACCAGCGCATACCAGCCGCCGCGCAGGCCCTCGAACAGAATCCACAGCTTGGCCCAAAAGCCGGAAAGCGGCGGCAGGCCGGCCAGCGAGAGCGCCGCCAGCAGGAAGCCGCTGGCGAACACCGGCTGCGCTTTCAGCAGGCCGCCGGTGTGCTTCAGGTCATCCGTGCCGAAGCGGTGCAGCGCGCCGGTGGCGGTCAGGAACAGGGTGGCCTTCACCAGGATGTGGTGGATGATGTAGAAGATCGCCGCGGCGAAGGCGAGGGGGGTGAAAAACCCGATCGCCAGGATCATGAAGCCGACCTGGCTGAGCACATGGAAGGCGAGAATCTCGCGCATGCTGTTGCGGGAGACGGCGCCCAGCACCCCGAACAGCATGGTGCCGCCGCCCAGCCACGCGATCAGGAGGTATAGCGTGTCCTGCGTGTGCGGCATGACCGATCCGAGCAGGCGCAGCAGCACGTAGATGCCGACCTTGGTGAGCAGGCCGGAATAGAGCGCCCCGAGCGAGGGCGGCAACACGGGATAGCTGTTCGGCAGCCAGTAATAGAGCGGGAACATGCCGGCCTTGAGGGCGAAGACAAAGGCCAGCAGCGCCGTCAGAACGGTGATGCGTGCGGCGCCCCCGGCGGTGGCCTCCAGCGCGGCGGCGGCTTGGGCGATGCCGGCGAAGTTGAGCGTGCCGAACAGGCCGTAGGCGTAGCCGCAACCCGCAAGGAAAACCATCGAGGAGATCAGGTTCAGCACGATGTAGGGATAGGCCTGGCGCATGCGCCCACCGCGCGCCTCCAGCGTGAGGAGGCCGTAGGAGGAAAGCAGCATCACCTCGAAGGCCACAAACAGGTTGAACAGGTCGCCGGTGATGAAGCTCAGCTGGATGCCGGTCAGCAAAAACTGCACCAGCGGCTGGCGCAGGGGGCTCTCTTCGGCGCGGGTCTGCTCGGCGAAGCCGCACAGGGTCGCCGCGAGGGTCACCAGCAGGGCCAGCACGACCAGGATTGCGGCGGTCTTGTCGCCGACCAGCACGATGCCCAGCGGCTCCTTCCACGCCCCGAGGTGGGCCACCTGGATGCCGGCCGTGTAGGCGCGCACCAGCAGCGCGCCGGCGACGGCCAGCTGCAGCAGCAGCGAGCCCGTGGCCAGGACGCGCCGCCAGCGCAAGCCGGGCGCGCCGCGCACCAGCAGCAGCAGGACCCCGGTCAGGAACGGCAGCAGGACGGGAAGGGATACCAGCATGGGCCGTCACCTCACAGGTTTTCGAACAGTCCGGCCAGATCGGTGCGGCCGTGCTCGGCGAGGATGCGATACACGAGGGTGAGGAAGAACGCGACGATGGCGAAGCCGATCACGATCGCGGTCAACAGGAGCGCCTCGGGGAGCGGGTCGACCAGCACCTCGGTCTTGCCGGTGATCGGCGGCAGCTTGCCGGTCGGATCGCCCGAGGCGCTCAGAATGGCGAGATTGGCCGCGTGGCCGATGAGCAGCACCCCGAACAGGATGCGCAGCCACTCGCGGTGCAGGATCAGCCATGTGGACAGGGCGAACAGAAACCCGACCAGGATAGCGGTGAGGTAGCTCATTGCGGGGATGGGGTTTCGCGGGCGACGGACGCCTGTTCGAGCAGCTCCTGCCGGGTGCTGGCCGGGAGGTGAAAAGCCGCCTCCCCGGCCTGGCGCTGCGCGTCGAGGGCGTCCAGCAGGACAAAGGTGGTCTTCAGGATGACCCCGACCACCGTCAGGTACACGCCGAAGTCGAACAGCAGGGGCGTGCCGAGGTACAGGCTGCCGATCAGCGGAAAGTCGTCGGCCTTGTAGTGGAAGTGGGCGAGGTAGGCCTGGCGCGCCGCCAAGCCGGGCAGCCCGGACAGGAAGGCGGTCATCAGCCCCCATGCGCACAGGCGCAGCGGATCGAAGGGACACAGGCGGGGGATCATGGCCTTGCCGTTGGCGATGATCAGCAGCAGGATGCCGATGGCGCTGGCCACGCCGGCGATGAAGCCGCCGCCCGGCAGGTTGTGGCCGCGGAAAAACAGGTACACGGCGAACACCTGCACGATCAGGGCGATCGCGGTGGCGGTCTTGCGGAGGATGAACGAGTCGGGCTTAAACATGCGGCCCCCTTTCCGTGCGCCGCAGCAGCAGGCCGAGAATGCCCAGGGTCGCGATCACGAGCACGCCGATCTCCAGCAGGGTGTCGAAGCCGCGGAAATCCACGAGGATGGTGTTGACCGCGTTGCTGCCCTTGGCCAGCGGGAGGCTGGCCGCGAGGTAGGCGTCGCCCAAGGCCGGGCCGGGGCGCGGCTCGGTGAACAGCAGGGTCAGCCCGAACATCAGCGCGCCGACGGCGACCGCAATGAGCGCGTGCGGCAGGCCCACCCGCCAGTTGAGGCGGCGGGGCACCGCCTGCAGGTGCGGAAAGCGCATCATCAGCAGGAGCAGCAGGATGAGGGTGGCCACCTCGACCAGGATTTGGGTGAGCGCCAGGTCGGGGGCGCGGTACAGCACGAAATAGAAGGTCACCAAAAAGCCGATACTGCCGATGAGGATGACCTGGGCCTTCCAGGAGCGGGCGAACAGCAGGCACAGGCCGGCGGCCACCAGCAGCAGCGCGGCGAGCCAGGGCAGCAGCCCGGCGCCGCGGTAGGCGGGCCAATCGACGAGCCCGGTGGCGGCAATGAACGGCAGTCCGATCCAGGCGAGCGCCACCCCCATGACCACCGGCCCGTGGTAGATCGGGTGCTCGACCGCCAGCGCGCGCGAGACACGGGCACCGAACACCGGGAGGCGTTCGACCGCCCAGTCGAAGCCCGCGCCGAAGCGCAGCCAGCGGGGGATTTCCGCCCAGCGCCAGCCCTCCAGATCGGCCAGGCGGTACAGCACCCAGCCGGCCGCGAGGATGCCGCAACTGATCAGGAATGCCGGGCTGGTCAGCCCATGCCAGAGCTTCAGGGCGGGCATCGCCGGGGCGTGCAGGCCGGGCACCGAGAAGGCGCCCAAGGCGGCGGCCGTCGCCCCGGGCAGCAGGCCGCCGGCGAGGCTGAGGGCCGCCAGCAGCAGCGGCGGCGCCTGGAACAGCAGCGACGGGGGGTGAAAATGCCGGCCCACTGCCGCCGGCTCCTTGCCGAGAAACGGTTGGATCAGCAGCCGCAGCGAGAAGGCCACCTTCACGACCGAGCCGAGAATCACGATCAGGATGGGCAGGTAGTTGAGAAAGACGCCCTCGGTCAGGTACTCGAGCTTCTCCTTGAGCATGTATTCCTTGCTCAGGAACCCGGTCGTGCCGATCAGGCCCGCCATGGAGGCCGCCGCGACCAGCGTGATCCCGAACAGCAGCGGCAGGCGCCGCCGCAGCCCCCCCAGCTCGCGGATGTCCGTGATGCCCGTGGCGTGGTCGATGATCCCGACCACCATGAACAGCGCCCCCTTGTACAGGACGTGGTTGGCGATGTGCAGGAGGTCCCAGTGGGCGCCGCCCGGGGGCGACATGCCGTAGAAGCCGATCAGAAACCCGAGCTGGCTGACGGTGGAGTAGGCGAGGATCGCCTTGAGCTTGTTGGACAGCAGCGCCAGCACCGCGCCCAGCAGAAAGGTCGCGAAGCCGACCAGGATCAGCACGGGCACCCAGCTGTCGAGCGCCCGGAACACGGGAAAAATCCGCGCGACCAGGAACACGCCGAGTTTGACCATGGTGGCGCTGTGCAGGTAGGCGCTCACCGGGGTGGGGGCCGCCATCGCGTTGGGCAGCCAGTAGTGGAACGGGAACTGCGCCGACTTGCCGAACGCGCCGACCAGGATCAGCAGGAACCCCGCCTGCCACTGCGGCGAGCCGGCCATGGCCGGCGCCCGCGCGGCCAGCCCGGAAATCTCGAAGGTGCCGGCGGCGAGACCGACCAGCAGGATGCCGGCGAGCAGGCACATGCCGGTGGTGATCGTGGTCAGCAGCGCCATGCGCGCGCCGTCGCGCGATTCCTTGCTGTCATGCAGGTAGCCGATCAGGAAAAACGAGGCCAGCCCGGTGAGCTCCCACCAGACGTACAGCAGCAGCAGGTTGGCGGAAAAGACGGTGCCCAGCATCGCCGCAAGGAACAGCAGCAGATAGGCGTAGAACTTGCGGAACTGGACCGGATCGTCCGCGAAGTATCCGGCCGTGTAGGCGAAGATGAGCGTGCCCATGCCGCTGACCACCAGCCCGAAGAACAGGCTCAGGCCATCCACCTGGAGGCCGAGGGCGATGCCCATGTCCGGAAGCCAGTCCCACAGCGGCAGGATCGTGACCGTGCCCCCCCAGCCCTTGGCGGCCAGCCAGAGGATGACCGCGCTGATGGCGCCCGGGACCAGCCAGACCCAGCGGGCCGGCGCGCCGCCGCGCGCCCATGGCCCGCCCGCCACAAGCAGCGCCATGGCCACCCACGGCAGGGCCAAGGCCCCCACCAATGCCATCGATTCCAGTCCGTTCATCCCCTCTGCGGTCCCCGGTTGTGCGGACCCTACATTACGGATGCCCTTTGCCTGTCAATCATGGTCTGCGGGAAGGGTCCGCTTGGCAGCCGCGCCCGCTTGACTTGGCACGGCAATCACTTCCTTGGTGGTGGCGGAAAACTGCGGATGGAGGGATACTTTGGCGCCATGGAAGGGACGGAATGCCCGGATTGTGCGGCCGCTGAATGCCTGTCCATCCGTGTCTTCCGTGGCTTCCGTAGTATTCTCATCACCCTGATCGATGACCCTGTTGTCCAGTGTCCTGGTCCTGTGGGCCGCCGCCGGCGCCGCGCCGTGGCTGTGTCGCGCCATGGGCGCGCGCGCCGGCTGGGTGCTGGCGCTGCTGCCGCTGGGGCTGTGGGCCGGCTTTCTGGCCACGTTGGGCGGGCCGGACCTGCGCGAGAGCCTGCCGTGGTACGGGGCGCTGGGGGCGGCGCTTGAGTTGCGGCTGGACGGCCTCGGCAGGCTCTTGGCCCTGCTGATCTGCGGCGTGGGGGCCGCCATCGTGCTCTACAGTTCCGCCTACCTCGCCAAGGAGGCCGCACTCGGGCGCTTTTTCATGGTCCTGCTGCTGTTCATGGGCTCGATGCTCGGCCTCGTGTTGGCGGACAACCTGATCCTGTTGTTTGTGTTCTGGGAGCTGACCAGTGTCACCTCTTACCTGTTGATCGGATTCCATCACGAGACCGCCTACGCGCGCAAAAACGCGCTGCAGGCGCTGGTGGTCACCGGACTGGGCGGCCTGAGCCTGCTGGCCGGGCTGGTGCTGATCGGCATGGCCACCGGGGAATGGCGCCTCTCGGGAGTGCTCGCCAGCGGCGAGCTGCTGCGCGGGCACGCATGGTATCCGGCGATCCTCGCGCTGGTGCTGGTCGGCGCCTTCACGAAGTCGGCGCAATTTCCCTTCCATTTCTGGCTGCCGAACGCGATGGCCGGCCCGACGCCGGTGAGCGCCTACCTGCACAGCGCCACCATGGTGAAGGCCGGGGTGTATCTGCTGCTGGTGCTGGCGCCGGTGCTCGGCAACACCGCGGCATGGGAATGGAGCCTGCTGCTGTGCGGCGGGGCGACCTTCCTGCTGGGGGCGGTGCGCGGCGTCTTTCAAACCGATCTGAAGCGCGTGCTGGCCTACACCACGCTGAGCGTGCTGGGATTGCTGGTGTTGCTGCTCGGGCTGGACTTCGAGCTGGCGACCCAGTCGGCCATTCTGTTCCTGCTGGGGCACGCGCTCTACAAGGGCGCCCTGTTCATGGTGGTCGGCATTCTCGATCACGAGACGGGAACCCGCGAGGCGCCGCGATTGCGCGGCTTGCGCGGCCTGATGCCGTTCACGGCGGCGGCCGGGCTGCTGGCGGCGCTGTCGAAGGGCGGGTTTCCGCCGTTCTTCGGTTTTCTCGGCAAGGAATACGTCTACAAGGCCGGGGTGGCGGTGGGCGAGTTCGCCCCGGTGGTGCTGGCCCTGGCGGTGCTCGGCAACGCCGTGTTGCTGGCCTTGGCCTTCAAGGCCGGCATCCACCCGTTCTGGGGCAGGGGCGAGGCCGCCACGCCCGCCGCGCCGCACGAGGCGCCGGCCGCCATGTGGCTCGGGCCGCTGGTTCTCGGCGTCGCCGGCCTGCTGCTGGGGCTGTTTCCGGCCATCCTCGAAAAACCCCTGATCGAGCCGGCCCTCGCCGCCGCGCTGAACCGCCCGGTCGAGCTGCGCCTCGCGTTGTGGCACGGCCTGAACGTGCCCCTGCTCATGAGCGCGCTCACCGTGGCGTTGGGGCTGCTGTTGTACGGCGCGCGCCGGCGCCTCTGGAAGCTGGCGGGCCGCGGCCGGTTGCCGCGGGTGTTCGAGGCCGACGCCGTCTACGCCGGCGCGATGTCCGCCCTGGCGGGGTTCGCCCGCTGGCAGACGGCGGTGCTGCAGTCGGGGAGGCTGCGCAACCACCTGCTGCTGATCCTCACCGCGGTCGGCCTGCTGCTGGCATGGAAGCTGCGCGGCCTGCCGGCCATGCCGCTGGACGGATTGTTCACCCCTGTGCCGCCGTACTTTCTCGCGCTGATGCTGCTGATGATCGGCTCGACGGTGATGGTGGTGGCCACCCATTCCAAGGCCGCCGCCCTGCTCGGCCTGGGCATCGTCGGCTTCGGCATCTCGCTGCTGTTCGCCTATTTTGGCGCGCCGGACCTCGCCATCACCCAGATCGTCGTCGAGACCCTCAGCCTGGTGCTGCTGTTCCTGATCCTGTCGCGCATTCCCGAGCTGACGCGGCTTTCGGCGCCGCGCACCGTCGCCGCCGACACCGTCATCGCCGCCTGCGCCGGCCTGCTGGCCAGCGTGCTGGTGCTCAAGGCCGACCTGCTGCAAATCGCGCCGTCCATCTCCGAGCGGTTCCGCGAATGGAGCTACCCCCTGGCCAAGGGACGCAACGTGGTCAACGTCATCCTGGTCGACTTCCGCGCGCTGGACACTTACGGGGAGATCGTGGTGCTGGCGGTGGCGGCGCTCGGCGTGGCCGCGCTCATGCGCCGGAAGGGAGGGGACGCGTCGTGAGATCGCCGATACTCACGGCCGCCGCCCGCGTGCTGACGCCGATGATCCTGGCCGCGTCGCTGTATCTGCTGTACCGCGGCCACAACCTGCCCGGCGGCGGCTTCATCGGCGGGCTGACCGCCGGCGGCGCGCTGCTGCTGCACGCCTTCGGCTGCGGCGCGCAGGCCTCGCGCGCGGTGCTGGCCCGGCCGCAGCGCCTGATGGCGTGGGGGCTGGCGGTCGCCGGGCTGAGCGCGGCGCCCGGCCTGCTGGTCGCGGGCACCGTGTTCGCCGGCGTGTGGCTGCCGGCGTTCACCCTGCCGCTGCTCGGCACCGTGCACCTGGGCACGCCCCTGCTGTTTGACATCGGCGTGTACCTGGTGGTCATCGGCTTCACGGTGGACGCCGCGCGCTCGCTCGACGAGGACTTCACCGACGAGACCTCGATCGGCTCGGCATCGGAAGGAGACGAGACATGGAGCTGATCCTCGCCTTGTTCATCGGATTCCTGTTCGGCGCCGCGGTCTTCTCCTTGCTGCGGCGCAGCATCTTCCGCGTGGTGATCGGCATCATGCTGCTGGCGCAGGCGGCCAATCTGATGGTGTTCACCGCCGGGGGGCTGGTGAGCGGCCGGCCGCCGGTCATCCCCGAGGGCGCGACCGTGCTCGCCGCGGAAGCCGCCGATCCGTTGCCGCAGGCCCTGGTGCTGACCGCCATCGTCATCGGGTTCGGGCTGGTCGCCTTTGTGATCGCGCTGGTCTACCGGGCGGCGGCGGCCGTCGCCTCCCACGATCTGGACCGGTTCATCCGCACGGAGGTGGAAGAATGAACGCGCTGGCGCTGCCGCTGTTCCTGCCGTTGGCCTTTGCCGTGCTGGGTCTGCTGGCGCGCCGCGCGCCGCGGGTGCGCGCGGCCACGGGGCTGCTGGGCGCGGGGTTGCAGCTGGCCGCCGCCGTCCGGCTGCTGGCGGCCGTCGCCGACGGCGCCATTTTCACCCTCGAGATGGGCGGCTGGCCCGCCCCCTTCGGCATCGTGCTGGTCGCGGACCTGACCGCCGCCATCTTTCTTGCGACCTGCGCCGTCACCGCGTTCGGCGTCGCGCTGCACGCCGCCTTCGACCGCATCGAAAAGCCGCTCGCAGGCTGGTTCTTCCCCATGATGCATTTTCTGCTGCTGGGCGTGAACGGGGCGCTGCTCACCGGCGACCTCTTCAACCTGTTTGTCTGGTTCGAGGTGATGCTGATCGCCTCGTTCGTGTTGGTGGTGATCGGCGGCCGGCGCCCGCAGCTCGAGGGGGGCTTCAAGTATGTCGTCATCAACCTGTTCAGCTCGGCGCTGTTCCTTGCCGGTATCGGCGTGCTTTACGGCAAGACCGGCACGCTCAACATGGCCGACCTCGCCCTGAAGATGCAGGGGCTGGAGCAGCCGCAGCTGGTGCGCAGCAGCGTCGCCCTGCTGTTCGCCTCGTTCGCGATCAAGGCGGGCCTGTTCCCCCTGTTTTTCTGGCTGCCCGCCTCCTACCACACGCCGCAGCCGGTGGTCACCGCCCTGTTTGCCGGCCTGCTTACCAAAGTCGGGGTATACGCCTGCATGCGCACCGTCACGCTGTTTTTGTGGGAGGACTTCGCCGCCTGGCAGCAGCTTTTTGTGTGGATCGCGGCGCTCACCATGATCACGGGCGTGCTGGGGGCCTACGCGCAGTTCGAGATGCGCCGCATCCTGGCCTTCCACATCATCAGCCAGATCGGCTACCTGGTGGCGGGTCTGGCAATGTTCACCGTGGCCGGTCTGGCGGCGGCGTTGTTCTACTTCGTCCACAACAATCTCGCCAAGACGAGCCTGCTGTTGCTGGCGGCCGCCGTGCAGCGCCGCTGGGGCACGGGCGACCTCGCGCGCCTCGGCGGGCTGTACCGGTCCGCGCCGGCGCTGAGCGCGCTGTTCCTGTTGTCCGCGCTGGCGCTGGCCGGCATTCCCCCGTTGTCCGGCTTCTGGGCCAAGCTGGGCATCCTGCGCGCCGGCCTGGAGGGCGGGTTCCCCTGGCTCGCCGCCGCGGCGCTCGGCGTGGGCATGCTGACACTCGCCTCGATGACCAAAATCTGGGCGGAGGTTTTCTGGAAGGCGCCGCCGCAGGAAGCGCCGGCCGCGCCGGGCCCGCCCCTGCCGCCTGCCGCGTTGCTCGCGGCCGGATTGTTCGCCGCGGCCATTGTCGTCCTGAGTGTCGGGGGCGAGCCGGTGTTGCGCCTCTCGTTCGCCGCCGCATCCCAATTGCTGGAACCGGGCCGCTACATCCAGGCCGTGCTGGGAGGAGGTGCCCCGTGAGCTGGTTGCTGGATTTCCTCAGGTTTGTCCTCCACTACCTCAAGGAAGTGCTGGTGGCCAACCTGTACATCGCGTGGGACATCATCACGCCGCGGCTGCGCGCCCGCCCCGCGTTCCTCGAGCTGGAGATCGGCGAACTCAGCGATCCGCAGGTGCTGCTGCTCACCAATCTCATCACCATGACCCCTGGCACGCTTTCCTTCGACATCTCGGCGGACCGCCGCCGCCTGCTGCTGCACCTGATGTACCCGCCCGCCGATCCCGACACCCTGCGGCGCGAGCTGCACCGCCACTACGTGCAGCCGATCCGGAGATTGTTCTGAATTTCCACCGATGGACCTGTTCGCCACATCCCTGCTGATCGGCAAGCTGCTGCTGGTCGCCGCGCTGTTCCTCGGCGCCTGGCGGCTGTTCGCCGGACCGACCCTGGCCGACCGCGTGGTCGCCCTCGACCTGATCGCCGGCATCGTGTTCGGCTTCGCCATTCTCATCGCCCTGGAGACCGGCCAGGCGCTGTTCCTCAATGTGGCCTTCGCCATCGCCGTGGTGACCTTTCTGGGCACGGTGGCGATCGCCCGCCTCATGGAGCGCGAGGGGAGGGGGCAGCCGTGAGCGCATGGCTCGTGTCCTTCCTGATCGTGGCCGGCTGCTGCTTCATCCTGCTTGCCGCGGTCGGCGTGCTGCGCTTTCCGGACGTGTTCACCCGGATGCATGCCGCCACCAAGGCGGGCGCCTTCGGCGGCGGCATCCTCGCGCTGGCCGGCGGCATCCATTTCGCCAGTGCCGGCGTCTGGATCGAGTCGCTCCTGCTGATCCTGTTTTTCTACAGCACCATGCCGGTGGCCGCCCATCTGATCGCCCGCGCCTCCTTCAAGGCCGGCATCCGCCCGCATCCCGGCACCGACACCCGCGCGCTCGCGCGCTTTGGCGGCGAAAAAATAAAAGGCTTGGATTCGGCCGAGGCCGGCCGGTAGCCTGCGTCCTTTACTTACCCAAACCATCAACCAACCGGATATGCTTATGAAAACGATGAGACCCCTCACGGCAGTGCTGGGCCTTGCCGTGGCCGCCTTCGGCGCGGACGCGGCCACGCTCACCCTTTCGGACGGCTCCCGCATCCAGGGCGAGCTGGAGAAAATCGTCGACGGCAAGGTTTATTTCCAGACGGCCTTCGCCGGCCTGTTGGAAATCCCGCAGGCCCTCGTGACCGGTATCGAGAGCAGCGCGCCGGTGGCGCTGCGCACCCGTTCCGGCGAGGTGTTCCAAGGGCCGGTCAGCACGGACGCGGCCGGCACGGTGGCGGTCAGCTCGGCGGCGGGCCGCGTCACCACCGGTCTCGAGGCCGTTGTCTCCGGCTGGAAGAGCGGGGCACAGGACCCGCTGGCGGCCGCCCGCGAGGCGGAACTCGAGGGCAGACTGCGCACGTGGAGCTACACGGCCGGGGCCGCGGTCAGCGGCAGCGACGGCAACACCGACAAGCTGGGCCTGTCGCTGCAGTTCGAGGCCAAGCTCGAAGGTCCCCAGGACCGGCTGCTGATGTACACCAGCTACCGCTACGCCAAGGACAATGACATCCGCTCCGAGGACGAGCAGAAGCTCGGCATGCGCTACACCAACTTCTTCGCCGACAGGCTCGGCTGGTATGTCCGCGAGGAACTGGAGCGCGACACTTTCGAGGGCATCGACTTCCGGTCCACCACCGCCGGCGGTCTCACCTATCGGTTCATCAACCAGCCGCGCCTGTCGCTGGAGGGCAGCGCCGGTATCAGCTACCGCTACGAGAGCTATGCCGACCCGCAACTGGATGACGACGGCTCCGCCGGTCTCGACTTCGGGCTGGTCTTCGGCTGGCAGTTCGCCGACTGGGGACGCTTGGCTACCACCATCAGTTATGTTCCCAGCATCGACCAGTTCAGCGACTACCTGCTGACGCATGAGTCCGGCATCGACATTCCGTTGGGCGCCTCCGACTTCTGGGTCATGCGCTTCGGCATCAACAACCAGTACAACAGCAAGCCGGGCCCGGGCCGCGAGAAGATGGACACGACCTACTTCGCCCGCCTCATCCTGTCCTGGCAATAGGCCGGAACCCGGGCTGCATTTTTCATCACCAATCCATTATTCGCCATGATCGAGCTGACCGAAGCGCAAGTTGAAAAGATGGTGGAGTTCACGGCGCAGTACGGCCTGAAGGTTGTGGTCGCGATCCTGATCTTCGTGATCGGAAAGTGGATCGCCAAGCAGGTGCAGCGCCTTGCCCGGCGCGGCATGGAGCGGGCCAAGGTCGACGCGGTGCTGGTCGGCTTCCTCTCCAACATCCTGTTTTACGCGCTCATGGTGGCGGTGATCATCGCCGCCGTCTCCCATCTGGGGGTGCAGACCACCTCGTTTGTCGCGGTGCTGGGCGCCGCCGGCCTGGCGGTCGGCCTCGCCCTGCAGGGCTCGCTGGCCAACTTCGCCAGCGGCGTGCTGATCATCCTGTTCCGCCCGTTCAAGGTCGGCGACTTTGTCGAGGCCGGCGGCGTGGCCGGAATCATCGACGAGATCGGCATCCTCATGACCTACATGCACACCCCCGACAACAAGGGGGTGATCGTGCCCAACTCGCAGGTCATGAACGCGCAGATCGTCAATTACACCGCCTACGACCGGCGGCGCTGCGACATGGTGTTCGGCATCAGCTACCGGGACGACATAGACAAGGCCAAGCGCATCCTCGCGGACATCATCGCGTCCGACCCGCGCTGCCTCAAGGAGCCGGCCCCGACCATCGCGGTCAACGGCCTCGGCGACAGCAGCGTCAACATCGCCGTGCGCCCGTGGGTCAAGCCGGCCGATTTCTGGCCGGTGTTCTTCGACACCCACGAGACGGTCAAGAAGCGCTTCGACCGGGAAGGCGTCACCATTCCGTTCCCGCAGCGCGACGTCCACCTGTACCGGGAAAACAGCTGATGCCACGCAAGCGGGGCCCAAAGGCGCGCGGCGGCGCTGCGCGCCTGTGAAGCGCACCACACCGGTGATCCACGCGGAATAGCGATGAACCGTTTAAAACCGCCCCGGGCTAAAATTCCCGGTCGCGGGAGTCGATGATCAGGGTGACGGGTCCGTCGTTGCAGGCGTCGATGCGCATGTAGGCGCCGAAGCGCCCGGTGGGCACCGGCCTGCCCAAGGCGTCGGCGAGGCGGGCGACAAACTGCTCGTAGGCCGGCACCGCCTGTTCCGGCGGTGCGGCGCGGTTGAATGAGGGGCGGTTGCCCTTGCGCAGGCTGCCGTAGAGCGTGAATTGGCTGATCACCAGCGCTTCGCCGCCGGTGTCGATCAGGCTGCGGTTCATCTTGCCGGCGCCGTCGTCAAAGACGCGCACGGTGACGATGCGCTGGACCAGCCACTGGATGTCCTCGGCGGTGTCTTCCCGGCTGACGCCGAGAAACACCAGCAGGCCGGGCCCGATGGCGCCGGTGATTTCATCGCCGACCGCCACCGTCGCCCGGCTGACCCGTTGCAGGACCACTCGCATGGTTGACGGTACAAGTGAAATTTTGGGCGGAACGCAAACGCCGCATTGCCAAGCGCGGAGGAATTTCAAAGAGCAGGACGGGAACACTGGACACGTCATGCTGCCTGAAACCCCGCTTCTGCAACTGGTCCCGGCGCGCGCCCGGACGCTCCTCAACCGGATCGGCCAGCAAGTCTGGCTGACGCCCCAGTCCCTCCCCGTCGAGTGGGCCGGGAGTTCACCGGAGCACGTCGATTTCAAGACCGCCACCCGGCGCCCGCTGCGGCCGGTGGAACGGCCCTTTTTCTGGGGCGAGCCGTACGACCAGGCATGGTTTCGCATCACCATCCCGGAGCCGCAGCGCGACGGGACCTGGTTCCTCGAGTGGAAGGAGCAGGGCGAGTCGACGGCCTACGTTGACGGCGTGCCGTATGCCGGGCTGGATGTCGCCCACCACACCTGCCGCATTCCCAAGGGCACGCGGGAAATCTGGATGGAGGTGATGTGCCTGGAGAGCGGCATCTGGATGAAGATCGACCGTCCGGCGGTGACCCCGGAGGGCTGCCGCTTCGAGGGGGCGCGGGCCCGTCAACGCGACCCCCTCGCCTGGGAGGTCTATCACGACCTCGACGTGCTGCTCATGCTGCTCGAGGACGAGTACCAGCGCAACAACCCCGCGTTGCGCACGCCGTTTGGCCGTGCCATAGGCTACAACACGCCGCTGGAGGACGTGACGGTGCTGTACCGCCGGTTGGTCCGCCGGATCGAGGAGGTGCTGTGCGCATGGGAGACCGGCGGCCTTGCCGCCGCGCGCACGGCGCTCAAGTCGGTCTACCGCGAATTCTCCGGTCAGGCGGAGCGCCTGGCCTGCCGGCTGACCGGGCATGCGCACATCGATCTGGTCTGGCTGTGGACGGAGAAGGCCGCGCAGTTCAAGGCGGTGCACACCTTTGCCACGGCAAACCGGCTCATGGAGGAGTATCCGGAATTCCGCTTCGGCTACAGCCAGCCGGCCAGCTACCGCGCCGTCGGCCGGCGCTCGCCGGAGCTGCTGGCGCAGGTGCGCCGCCGCATCCGCGCGGGCAAGTGGGAGGCGCTCGGCGCCGCCGAGGTGGAGTCCGACACCCAGATCGCCTGCGGCGAGGCGCTGGCGCGCAGCCTGTTGCTCGGGCAGGAGGGCTTCCGCGAGCTGCAGGGCAAGCCGTCGCCGATCCTGTGGCTGCCGGACGTGTTCGGCTACACCGCCTGCCTGCCGCAGCTGCTCGCCCAGACCGAAGTGAAGTACTTCTTCACCACCAAACTGCACTGGGGCTCGGTCACGCTGTTCCCCTACAGCAGCTTCATTTGGCGCGGTCCCGACGGCGCGGAAATCCTTGCGCATGTCTCCCAGGGCATGGGTTACAACCAGAACGTCACCCCCGCCGAGGTGCGCGGGGCGGCGCGGGACTACCGCCAGGCGGATGTGCACGGGGAATTCCTGATGCCGTCCGGGTTCGGCGACGGCGGCGGCGGGCCGACCCCCGAGATGTGCGAGCGCGCGCGCCGCATGGCCGACCTCGCCGGCACGCCGCCCACGGCGTGGGGGCGCATCGACGAGTTCTTCGCCGGGCTCGAACGGGTGCGCCACCGCCTGCCGGTGTACCGCGGCGAGTTGTACCTGCAGTACCACCGCGGCGTGCTGACCACGCACGGCGACCTCAAGCTGGCGTTCCGCGCCGCCGAGCGCTCCCTGCAGGCGTGGGAGGCCGCGCATTGCGCCGCCGGCAGCGGACCGATCGACATCGAGGCGTGGCGGCGCATGGTGTTCGCCCAGTTCCACGACTACATTCCCGGCAGCTCCGTGCAGGATGTCTACGCCGAGGCGCTGCCCGAACTGCGCGCCTTGGCCTACCGCGCCCTTGACAGCGCCGGGCGCGCCCTCGCGGGCCGGAACGGCGCGCTGTCCCTGTTCAACCCCCTGCCGCTGCCCGTGCGGACCACGGCGCAGGGTCGGCTGGTCGAGCTGGCCCCGCTCGCGGGCCTTCCCGTGGAGGACCTGGCGGCGATCACCCATCCGCCCGTCACCGCGGGCCGCAACCGGCTCGACAACGGCCGCGTCAGCGCCCGCTTCGACAAGTCCGGCCGGATCACCCGGCTGGTGGTGGACGGCCGCGAGGTGGCCGCGGCCGCGCCCATGGGCGAACTCATGCTCTATCCCGACCATCCGCACCGGTTCGAGGCGTGGGACATCGACCGTTCGGCCCTCGCGCTGGGCGAGGCCGTCGCCACGCCCGCGGCCTGCCAGGTCGAGGCCGGGGAACTCGAGGCGCGCATCGTCTTCACCCGCAAGCTCGGCAAGGAAAGCACCATCCGCACCGCCTACCTCCTCGAGGCCGGCAGCCCTGTGCTGAAAATTGAATACGACATTGACTGGCGCGAGCCGGAGCGCCTCCTGAAGGTGCTGTTCCCGACCCGCCACGACGGCCAGTTGGCGCGCTTCGGGGCGCCCTTTGGCAGCGTGCTGCGCTCGCAGCAGCCGGGCCAGCCCTACGACGAGGCGCAGTGGGAGGTGGCCGGCAGCCGTTACGCCATCGTCGCGGACGACACGGAATGCGAGGGGCTGTTCGTGGTCACCGAGGCCAAGTACGGATGGTCCTGCCGCGGCGGCACCCTCGGCCTGAGCCTTGTGCGCGGGGCCAAGATGCCGGGCTCGCCGCGCAAGGCGATTTTGGAACAGGCCGGCGCCCTGACGCCCTATTCCGACATCAAGCGCCACACCGTCCGGATCGCCGTCGGCCGGTTCCGTGCCGACGCGCCGCGCACCGAGCTGCCGGCCGCCCTCGCCGAAATCCTGTATGCCCCCGTGCTTCCTTACGAGGGCCCGGCGCGCGCCTGCGGCTACCGCGGCCTTGCGGGCGGCGACTCGCTGGTGCCCTGCTGGGCCAAGCCCGAGCCCGACGGCGGCTGGACGCTGCGCCTGCACGAGACCCTCGGCCGTCGCGGCCAAACCCGCCTGCTGCTGGAGCCCGGTCGGAGCGCCGCCGCGGTCGACCTCAGCGGCCGACCCGTCGCGGGAGTCCTGCGGGGCGACACGGTGTCCTTCACCCCGTACCAAATCGTTTCCCTGCGGATGGAGCGAGCCCCGGCAGCGGCGCCGCGCGCCCGGCGCAAGGGAAAGAGGTAACCGGGCCGGGCCGCCGACGCGGCAGTCCGCCGCGATTCAAGCGCCGGTCCATACTCGGTCCGACTCCGGCGCGTCCATGCCCCGTTCCATCAGCGAGCCGATTGGTTTTCCAGACGGTTTTCCCGCACCCGCAGGAAGAGGTTGTAGCCCGCCACCAGCGATGGCAGCAAATTGGAGAGGATGCCAACCGAGTCGTTCTTGCCGAAAATGAAGTAGCTGAGCAGACAGATGCTGCCGCCGAGGCTCATGTACCAAAAGAGCATGGGCACGGTGGACCGCCGCAGCGTGTGCGACACCAGCAACTGCACGACCCAGCGGCCGGCGAACAAAAACACGCCAAGGTAGCCGACCAGCTTCCAGCCGGTGACGGTGACGCCGAATGCCTGAAACAATTCCGTGTTCATGGGTTGGGATGGGACAGCTCGCGCTGAACGGGTGCGGGATAAACGGCGCGGCGCAAAAACCAGCCCACGCCGAACAGGTCCACGACCCCGCGCAGCGCGCGTTCCCAATTGCGGTATTTGGAGACGCCCGCCGCGCGCGGCCGGTGGTTGACCGGACATTCCGCCACGCGGAAGCCGGCATTGGCGGCCAGCGCCGGCATGAAGCGGTGCAGGCCGTTGAAGGGAATGAACGCGGCCACGACTTCCCGGCGGAACACCTTGATGCCGCAGCCGGAATCGCGCACGCCATCCCGCAGGAGCCGGCGGCGGATGCCATTGGCCACCCGGGAGGCGATCCGCTTGGACCATGCGTCGCGCCGGCGCGCCCGGTAGCCGATGACCAAGTCGGCGCTTTCCAGCAGCGCGAGCATCCGGCCGATGTCGGCGGGGTCATTTTGGCCGTCCCCGTCGAGGGTGGCGATCCGGTCGCCGGTGGCGGCCTGCAGGCCCGCCCACAATGCGGCGCTTTGCCCAAGGTTGCGCGCCAGTCGAATGAGCCGGATGCCGTCGAGCCCCGCCAAAATGGCCCCGGTCCCGTCGGTGCTGCCGTCGTCCACCGCGATGATCTCGTCGCCGCGGCCCCGCACCTGCAGCACTTCCTCCACCACTGATTGGGCCGAGCCCGCCTCGTTGTGGAAGGGAATGACGATGGAAAGCTTCATGCGCGGCCTGTCAGGGTCGGTCCGGGCGTTGGCCCGGCGCCAAGTGCCCGATGCTCCAGCGACGTGTGCCCGAATTTTCCGTGTAGGTCCAGCCCGCAGCAGCGAGGGCCGCTTCCAAAAAATCCCGGTCCCGCCGGTCCACCACCAGCACCAGCGGCTGATGGCGCCGGCCAAGAAAGGCCGCCAGCGGGAACACCTCGACCGGGTAATCGCTGGTCAGCGGGATGTCGGCGATCCGGTGGATGCGGGTCCTCAAATAAAACTCCAGCCCGAAAAGCTTGGTCTGGCGGAAGGCGGCCACTTCCGGCGGGGCGGGGGCGTGTTCCAGCAGGGGCTGCACGTGGCTGGCGAGCTGGCGCATGTTGTTGTGGTTCTCGACATGTGCCAGCCCGACTTTGGCGCCGACGACCAGCAGGGCCGAGGCCAGGCCGATCCAGCCCAGGGTGCGCATCGGAACGGCAAGCCGCAGCTGGCGGGCGGCCAGCAGGGCCAGCGGGGCGGTCAGCGGCAACAGGTAGAGCGGCAGCTTGCTGCGGACCGCGCAAAAGACCGCCAGCGGCAGCAACACCCACAACAGTAGAAAGAGGGTGGGGGAATTGTGCCGCCATGCGGCCGCCAGCCGCTGCCGCCACGGCGAACGGTAGGCGTGCCATGCCGCCAGCAAGCCCCATGCCCCGAGGGAAGCGGTCACCACCGGCGCGTACAACGTGAGGGCCGCATGCCATTCCGAATGATGGACCCGGCGCGATGCGATGCGGTCCACCACTTCCACCCCGATGAAGTAGTCGAGCAGGTCGGGAGTGCCCATGATGACCAGCACATACCAGCTCAGGCCGAAGGCGCCGAAGAGCAGCAGCCCTGCCGGCGGAAACAAGCGGCCCAGCAGGCCGGTTTTCCAGCCAAACACCACGATCGGCAAAAGGGGCAACAGCCCCGGCGGCCCCTTGATCAGGAACGCCAGCCCGAAGCAGGCCCACATCACGACAAAGCCCGCGCGCCGCTGGTGCAGCCAGCCCAGCAGGAATGCCGCCACGGCGGCGGTTTCCGCCGCCGCAAGATAAATATCGGTGGACGCCACATGGGCGCCGGCGGCCGGCAACAGGCCGGTCGCCCAGACCAGCGGCGCCAGCAGCGCTGTCGGCCGGTCCCAGATGGCTCCGGCCAACGCCGCCAGCAGGGTGGCCATCACCGCCGCCGCCATGGCCCCGCCCAAGCGCACTCCCCAGGCATTCTGGCCCAGCAGCGCCATGCCGCCCGCCATCGCCCAGTAGGTCAGGGGCGGCTTGGTCCAATGCGGGTTGCCGCCAAGAGTCGGCACCATAAAATTGCCCGACTCCAACATCTCCTGCGCCACGCGGCCGTAGCGGCCTTCCGTCGATTCAAACAGCCCCCGGCTGCCCTGCGCAATCAAGGTGCCGACAAAGACAGCCACCGCGACGGCAGCCAACATTGGCAAATCAGCGGAACGAGTCACAGCGGTTTGTTGCCTCACCTGGACGCGCGGGGTCAAGGCTTGAAGTTTCGCCAATGGCCACCGGGTTGGCCGTGCTCCAGCGGTATTCGCATTGCCAGCCGGACGGGCGCGGGGACAATCGCGTGTTATCCTTTCGCGCCATGCAATCCCGGATTTACCAGTCGGAAGTGTTCAACATGGCCTGTCGCCAGTTCGATCGGGCAGCCGACCTGCTCGACATCCCGGCCGCCGACCGCGAGCGCACCAAGTATCCGAAGCGCTGTGTCGCGGTGACCATGCCGGTGCGCATGGACGACGGCCACGTCGAGATGTTCGAGGGCTACCGCGTGCAGCACCACTTGTCGATGGGGCCGACCAAGGGCGGCACCCGCTTTCATCCGGCGGTCACCTTGGGGGAAGTGGCGGCTTTGGCCATGTGGATGAGTTGGAAATGCGCCCTGGTGGGGTTGCCGTACGGCGGCGCCAAGGGCGGCGTCGCGGTCGACCCGACCCGGCTCAGCCGCGGCGAAAAGGAGCGTGTGGCCCGCCGGTATATGCAGGAGATGATCCCGTTTGTCGGCCCGAACACCGACGTCATGGCCCCCGACATGGGGACCGACCCGCAGACCATGGCCTGGATGATGGACACTTACTCGAACGTGGTCGGCTGCTCGGTTCCGGCTGTCGTGACGGGCAAGCCGATCGAGATCGGCGGCTCGGAGGGGCGGCTGGAATCGACCGGGCGCGGCGTGGCCTACCTGGTGAAGCGGTACCTGGAAAGCTTCAATGTGCGCCCCCAACACAGCACCGTGATCCTGCAGGGATTCGGGAATGTCGGCTCGCACGCGGCCTTGGGCCTGCTCGAGTACGGCTGCCGGATCATCGGCATCAGCGACATCACCGGCGGCGTCTACAATCCTGCCGGTATCGATGTGCACGAGGCGCTGCGGCATACCGCCGTCCATGGCAACCTCGGCGGCTACAACGGGGGCGAGCGCCTCAGCAACGAGGCACTGCTGGAGCAGCCCTGCACCGTGCTGGTTCCGGCGGCCCTTGAGCGGGTCATCACCAAGGACAACGCCCCGCGCCTCCAGTGCCGCTTCCTTGCCGAGGCGGCCAACGGCCCGACCACGGTCGGCGCCGACGAGGTGCTGGAGGAACGCGGCGACATCGAGGTGATTCCGGACATCCTCTGCAACAGCGGCGGGGTCATCTGCTCCTACTTCGAATGGGTGCAGGACCTGCAAAGCCTGTTCTGGGAGCGCGACGAGGTGCTCCGCAAGCTGTTCGAGGTGCTCGACAAGGCCCGCTACCATGTCGAATCCCAGAAGGAGCGGCTCGGCATCAGCCGCCGCAACGCCGCCCTCACGCTGGGCATCGAGCGGGTCGCGCGCGCCAAGGGCCTGCGCGGCATCTTTCCCTGACAGCTTCCCCAGGCGCCGCACCCGGCGGGCCCGCGGGCGCCGCTAAAACTTGAAATCCTCGATCAAGCGGGCGATGGTCGGGCTGAAGTAGCGCTCGCCGCGCCGGGCGGCGGCCAGCGCCTTCTGCAGCTCGCTCAGGCCGTAGGCCTTCTCCACGTAGGCGATGGCCCCGTTGTTCAGGGTCGACTGCAGCTTTTCCTCGGATAGCGAAGCGGTGAAAATGATCACCTTGGTGTTGGGCAGCTCGCTGTGCAGGACCTTCAGCACGTCCAGGCCGCTGACCACCGGCAGCCGCAGGTCCAAAATGATGATGTCCGGCTTGAGCTGGCGGCACTTTTCGATGGCGGTGGCCCCGTCGCGCGCGTCGCCCAGGTACTCGATGCCCTCCTCCTCCTTCAGGAATTCGGCAAGCATTTCACAGACAAGGGCTTCGTCTTCGATCAGAAACAGCGAGGTGGCCATGGTGGGTATTGAATAACAAGGCCAATTAAGGGATGTCCATGTCCAATTCAACCGTTTTTCTGCCGTTGCATTTTTCCCGGGGAACCGGCAAACCTCCCTGCGATGTCTGAAATAGCGGTTGGACGTCCCTCGGGCAAGGGATTGCAGTTGATGGGCACCTGCCTGTGCGACACCTTTTTCGCGGAGGCGGCGATCGCCACCGTGGAGGTGCTGGAGTACCTCGGCTGCACAGTGACCTTCCCCGAGGGCCAGACCTGCTGCGGCCAGCCGGCCTTCAATGCGGGCGACTGGGACTCGGCCCGCAAAGTGATGCGCTACACGCGCGCGGTGTTTGTCGGGGATGATCCGATCGTGCTGCCATCCGGCTCCTGCGCGGCGATGCTCACGCACGGCGCCAAGCTGGCCTTTGCCGGCGAGGCCGACAGCGCCGAGCAGGAGCGCTGGTCCCGGCGCGTGTGGGAGGTGTGCGACTACATCGTCAACGGGTTGGGCGTCAGCCGTTGGCCGGGTCGCTACCCGCACCGCGTCAGCCTGCACCGCAGCTGCCACACCCGCGGCTCCAGGACCTTCGAGAGCGCGGTCCAGCTGTTGTCCTCGATCGAGGGGCTCGAGCTGGCGCCGGTCGGCGAGCTGGAACAGTGCTGCGGGTTTGGCGGCACCTTTTCCGTCAGCTTTCCGCACATTTCCGCGAAGATGGGCGAACTGAAAGTGGAGCACCTCATGGCCCCCGCGCCGGATGTGCTGGCGGCCGTCGACATGGCGTGCATGCTGCACTTCGGCGGCATGATGGACCGTGCCGGGATCGCGGTGCCCCGCCTGCATGTGGCGCAGATTCTGCGCGAGGCCCTGCGGCTGGGAGGGCACCTGCCATGAAGCAGACGATCGACCTGCATGCGCGGGAGCTGCCCCGGCATATCGCCCAGTCGGTGCGCCATTCCTCCAAGGTGAAGACGGAGGCCCGCCAGGCCATTCTCGACCGCGATTACGCCGAGCCGGACCGCTTGCGCCGGCTGGCCGGCCAGATCAAGCAGCACACCCTTGATCATCTCGACGAGTATCTCGCCATGGCCGAGCAGGCCCTGCAGCGCAACGGCGCGGAAGTGCACTTCGCGGCCGACGGCGCATCCGCCAACCGCATCGTGCTGGAGATCATGCGGCGCCACGGGGCCACGCGCATGGTCAAGGCCAAGAGCATGGTCAGCGAGGAGACCGAGCTGGTTCCGTTCCTTGAGCGGCATGGTATCGAGGCGGTGGAGACCGACCTCGGCGAATTCATCGTGCAGATCGACGGCGACCATCCGAGCCACATTGTCACCCCGATCATCCACAAGACGCGGCAGGAGGTGGCCCGCAGCTTCGAGCGCGAGGGACTCGGCGCCTACAACGACGACCCCCAGACCATCACGCGGCGCGCCCGGGACCACCTGCGCCGCAAGTACCTTCAGGCCGACGTCGGCTTCACCGGGGCCAATTTCGTCATCGCTGAAAGCGGCCGCATCGTGCTGGTCACCAACGAGGGGAACGCGCGCTTCTGCATGGCCGCGCCGCGCGTCCACATTGCCTTGGTCGGCATCGAGAAGCTGCTGCCGCGGGACCGCGATGCGGCCCTGTTCCTTGCCCTGCTCGGGCGCTCGGCCACCGGCCAGCAATTGACCGCCTACACGCAGTTCATCGGCGGCCCGCGCCGGCCTGGCCAGCAGGACGGCCCGGAGGCGATGCATGTCATCTTTCTCGACAACCGGCGCACGGAAGTGCTGGCCGGCGATTGCCGGGAAATCCTGCGCTGCATCCGCTGCGGGGCGTGCCTGAATGTCTGCCCGATCTACCGGCAGGCCAGCGGGCACGCCTACCGGAGCGTCTATCCCGGGCCGGTCGGCGCGGTGCTCAGCCCGCTGCTGCACGGCGGCGGCTTCGCCGAACTGGCGGACCTCCCCAAGGCCTCGAGCCTGTGCGGCGCCTGCAATGAGGTCTGCCCGGTCAGCATCCCCATCACCGACCTGCTGCTGAAGCTGCGCCATCGCGGCAAGCGGGAAAAGGCGCCCAAGGCCGGCATCAACACGCCGGGGTTCAAGCTGTGGGCGCTGCTGACCACCCAGCCGGCCGCGTGGAAGACCGCGCTCAAGCTGGGCCATGTCATGAACCTCACCCCGCACGTTTTGCTGGATGTGCATCCCTCCGCGCGCGCCTGGCGCAGCGCGCGCGACCTGCCCAAGTTCGCCGGCGGCCAATTCCGCAAGTGGCTGCGCGAGCGCCACCGCAAGGGACCCAACCCATGAACGACCGCGACGCCGTCTTTTCCAGGATTCGCGCGGCCCTCGCGCCGCTGCCCGCGCGCGCGCCCTATCCCGACTGGGACCCGCAAGTGACCGCCTCGCGCTTCGCCCACAGCGACCGGGACACCCTTGCGCTGTTTGCCGAACGGCTGCGGGCGGTACACGGCGTCTACCTCGAAGGCTGGGAGGCCCTTGCGCGCTTCCTGCGCGAGCAGGGGCTCGAGGGGGCCGAGGGCTACCTCGATCCCGCGCTGGCCGGGCAGGCCGGCGGCCACCTCGCCGGCTTTGCCCTCGCCGATTCCCTCGACCGGAGCCGCATTGACGACTACCGATTCGGCATCACTCCGGCCGGTGGGGCCATCGCCGAAACCGGCTCCATCATCCTGCGCGACGGCGACACGCCCCATCGCCTTGCCGCCCTGGCGCCATGGGTGCATGTCGCCGTGGTCCGGCGCGAACGGGTCGTCCGCACCGTCGCCGAGGCGGTCGCCGCGCTGGGTGATGACCCGTCCATCATCCTTGTCACCGGCCCGAGCAAGACCGCCGACATCGAGGGCATCCTCATCGAAGGGGTCCACGGCCCCGGCGTCCAGGCCTGCTGCGTCGTCTAACACAATGCCGGACGACCCGATCCCGGTCCTCGACCCCTTCGCGACCAAGAAAAAGCCGATGTATCCGGTCGGCCCCGCGCTGCGCGCTTATCTGCGCCAGTATGCCCGCGAGTTCGAGCTGCCGGTCTGCTATTCGCGCCTGCTCGAATGGGCCGAGGCCATGCCGCTGTACGACGCCGACGGCAACGACACCCTCTGGCGCACGGTCATCTACCGACCCGAAATCTGGCGCCGCCTGAACAAGCACCTGACCGGCATCTACGCCCTGCTGAAGACCGAGGGCGACACCTCGTTCGTCGAGCACCTCTACGTCGACCGGGTGGACTACTGCACCTTCGGCAACAGCAACCCGTTCCGTATCCGGGTGGTCAACTCCTACAACGAGAACCAGGACTACTACTACATCAAGAAGTCCGACGCCTCGCGCGTTTACGGGCTCGAGCTCGAGCACCTGCTCTCGCCCAACCGCATGCATTACCTGGTGGCCGACGACATCCTGGTGGAGGAGCACGTGGTCGGCATCCCCGGCGACATCTTCATCGACCAGTGGATGCACGATCCCCACCTCAACAAGATCCGCCTGGCCAAGGAGCTGGTGAAGTTCAATGAGCGCTGCTTCGTGCGCCTGCTCGGCGACATGCGCGCCTACAACTTCGTGGTCGACGTCACCCCCGATTTCGAGGACGTCCAAATCCGCATCCGGGCGATGGATTTCGACCAGCAATCCTACAGCGGCCGGGTCAAGTTTTACCTCCCCCAGTTTTTCAAGGACAACAACGCCCTGGTGCAGTTCTGCATCCAGCACCTCAACATCCAGACCGCCCGCCAATACCAGAAGGAGGAGCAGTCCGTCATTTTCCGCCGCATCCAACTGGCCGAGAGCCGCGTGCGGCGGCTGATCGCCTGCATGTGCGCCGACGAGATTTCCACCCCCGAGAAGGTCAAGCAGCTGCGCGAGGGCATGGCCGAGCACCACAAGAACAAGAGCTTCCTGCGCTGCGCCCACATGGGCGACATCCTGCGCGCCTCCCTCGACCTGATCGAGGAGAACGTCCAGCGCTACCGCAAACAGGTCGAGACCGCTTTCCAGGACGATATCTGATCGCCCGCACAGCACCTTGGCCATCGCGCCCGCTTCCCCATGCTCCGGCCGCCTTTCAGGCGCCGCGCGGCTTTGGCGAACCTTTCGCGGGTGCGGGCACGGCAACGCCCGCCCCGTATTGGCTTGAGTTTGCGGGGCCTTTTGCTCTGTTGACACCTTTACCATCCGATGAGTCCCAGCGATCCAGACGAACCGGAGCCGGACCCTAGTAGCCGGCCGCAGGGCGGGAGGGAGCCATGACCGCATTGGCGGTGGCCATCCTGCTGACCCTCGGCGTGTCCGGCATCTGCTCGCTGCTGGAAGCCTTTATCCTGAGCACCACGGCCGCCGAGATCGAGGGCTTCAAAAAGACCCATCCGCGCAGGGGCGCCCAGCTCGAGCGCTACAAACAGGGCATCGAGGAGACCAGCGCCGCGATCCTGACCCTGAACACCATCGCCAACACGGCCGGCGCCACTGTGGTCGGGGCCCTCGCCGCCGACCGGTTCGACAGCACCGGCGTCGGCCTGGTGTCCGCCGGACTCGTGCTCGGCATCCTGCTTTTTGCGGAAATTGTGCCCAAAAACCTTGGCTTCGCGTATCGCCGGCCGCTGCAACCCTACCTGGTCTGGCCGATCTGGCTGGTGCGCCTGCTGATGCGCCCGTTTTCCTGGGCGGCCCGTCGCCTGCTCTCGGGCATGCTGCCGCGGCAGCCCCCGACCGAGGAGGAGCAGGAGGAGGAAATCCGCCTGCTCGCCGAGCGCAGCGCCAAGAGCGGCGCCCTCAGCGGCAGCGAGCGCGATCTCATCTCCAACGCCCTCAGCCTCGACGACATCAGCGTCGCGTCCATCATGACCCCCCGGACCGTGGTCTCCTTTCTGAAGGGCTCGTTGACCGTCGGTGAAGTGTGCCGCGATCTGAAAAACAACATCCCGTTCGCGCGCATGCCGGTGTACGGGGAGAACATCGACGACATCCTCGGCGTGGTGCGCCGGCGCGACATTCTGCGCGCCAGCAGCGAGGACAAGGACCACCTGACGATGCTGGACCTGAAGACCGACGCGCTTTTCATTCCCGAAACCGCCTCCGGCCTGCAGGCGCTGCAGCAGTTTGTCACCAGGCACCAGCAATTCGGCGTGGTGGTGGACGAATACGGCTCGACCGCCGGCGTCATCACCATGGAGGACATCGTCGAGCATCTGCTCGGCCACGAGATTTACGAGCCCTCCGACCTCGCGGTCGACATGCGGGAGCTGGCCAAGCGGCGGGCGGCCCGCCTGCCGAGCGCCACCCCCAACCAGGCCGAACCGGAAGGGCCGTCCGCGACCGAGCCATGACCGCCGCCGGCAACCACTGGGTGCACAACCTCGACCCGGTGATTTTCCGGATCACCGACGCGCTGGCGGTGCGCTGGTACGGGTTGTCCTATGTGCTCGCGTTCATCTGCGCCTTCGGACTGTTGCATTGGTACTGGAAGCGGGGCCGCTCCCCGGTTGGCCCCGCGCACCTGGAAAGCCTGTTCATGGCCTTGGTCGTCGGGGTGGTGGTCGGCGGCCGCCTCGGCTATTTCCTGCTCTACGAGCCCGCCGCCTTCGCGCGCAATCCGCTGGTGTTTTTCAAATTCTGGGAGGGGGGCATGGCCAGCCACGGCGGCTTCGCGGGCGTCACCCTGGCCATTCTGTGGGGCGCACGCCGCTGCGGAGTGCCCGCGCTGCGGTTGGGCGACCTGGTCGCCACCACCGTGCCGCCGGGACTTTTCTTCGGCCGGGTCGCCAACTTCATCAATGGCGAATTGTGGGGCAAAGCGACCGATGTCCCATGGGCGGTCGTCTTTCCCCAAAGCGCCCCGCCTGGCTGGCCGGTCGAGCTGATCGCCCCGCGCCATCCCTCGCAGCTTTACCAGGCCGGCCTTGAGGGCCTGGCGCTGCTGGCGTACATGCAATGGCGCTTCTGGTCCGTGCCGGACCGCCCCGCTGCCGATCCGGCCGCCACGCGCCGCTCCGCCCGTCCGGGGCACCTGGCCGGCGAGTTCCTGATCGCGTACAGCCTGCTGCGGGCTGCCGGGGAGATTTTCCGCGAGCCGGACGCCCCGCTGATCCTTGGCCTGAGTCGCGGCACCTTCTATTCCGCGTTTCTGCTGGCCGCCGGCCTGGGCATGGTGCTCTGGATTCGCTCCGGCCGTTTGACAAAGCGGCAATCCCGATAAGGTTCCGGCCCATGGAAATCATCGCTTACCTCAAACCAACCTGTGGCTGGAGCAACGGCGTGCGCGCCATTCTGCGGAAGTACAACCTTCCCTACACCGAAAAAGACATCATCAACAACCCCGACAACTACCTCGAGATGGTGCAGCGGTCCGGGCAGCCCCTGTCGCCCTGTGTGGTGATTGACGGCGTCATGCTGGCCGACGTCAGCGGCGAGGAAGTCGAGAACTACCTCCTTTCCAACAATCTGGTGCAGCCCAATGCCACCGACCCCGGGGTGCCTCTCAACGCCCCGTGCTCCGACGAGGAGCATGCCCGCATGCAGTCGCAGACCGTGCGGTTTTTCTGAGGCGGCGCCCGCGGTCCGGAGCCGTTGCCACGCTCCGAAGACCTGGACACCCGCCCCGACGGTACACCCGGCCATGCGCCCGGTGCCGCGCACATCGGTGCCGTCGCAGGCGCCCGTTTCCGTGACGGCAATTCCCGCGCGTTCAGCCGCCGCTTTGGCTCGGCCCGGCGTGCTTGAAGGCACGCCTGTGAGCCCGTCCGTACCCGCTCGAAACAGCGGAGAACCGTCCGGGCCCTTGGGTTTATTTGGCCGTTGACAGCGGCGCGGCGGGTCGCGCCCAATGGGCCGCCATGAAGCGCCCCAACATCCTGCTGATCCTCAACGACGACATGGGTTATTCCGATCTCGGCTGCTACGGCGGCGAGATTCGGACCCCGCATCTGGACCGTCTGGCCGGGGGCGGCCTGCGCTTCACCCAGTTCTACAACACCGCCCGCTGCTGTCCGTCGCGCGCCTCGCTGTTGACCGGGCTGCATCCGCACCAGGCCGACGTGGGCGACATGATGGACGATGACGAGGTGGACGGTTACCTCGGCGACCTTTCGCGCAATGCCGTCACCATTGCCGAGGTGCTCAAGCCGGCCGGCTACCGCTGCCTGATGTCCGGCAAGTGGCACGTCACCCGGCGCATCGACAAGCCCAACGACAACTGGCCCTGCCAGCGCGGGTTTGACGAATTTTATGGCATGCTATGCGGCGCGGGCTCCTATTTTGCGCCCCGGACCCTGACTCGCGACAATATTCCCATCGAGCCGCCGGACGGGGATTTTTATCTCACCGACGCCATCAGCGACGAGGCGGTCGCCCAGTTGCAGCGGCATTTTGCGCGGGGTGACGGGGCGCCGTTTTTCCAATACGTCGCCTACACCGCGCCGCACTGGCCGCTGCACGCGCGGCCGGAGGACATCGCCCGCTACCGGGGGGCCTACGATTGCGGCTGGGACGAGATTCGCCGCAGGCGCATGGCCCGCCTGGAAGCGATGGGGTTGTTGCCGGCCGGCTGCGCCCTGAGCCCGCGTGACCCGACCCAGCCTGCCTGGGAGGATGCTCCCGACAAGGCCTGGCAGGCACGGCGCATGGAGGTCTATGCCGCCCAGATCGACCGCATGGACCAGGGGATCGGGCGCATCATCGCCGCGCTCGAGAAAGCCGGCCAGTTGGATAACACGCTCTGCATCTTCCTCGCCGACAATGGCGGCTGTCACGAGAACATCGCCGGCAGCTGGGCCCAAAGCCTTGTTACCCGCATGTCGGCCCGTTCGCACACGCGGGACGGCCGCCCGGTGCGCTTCGGCAACACCCCCGACATCGTGCCGGGCACGGAGGACACCTATTGCAGCTACGGGGTGGCGTGGGCCAACGTCAGCAACACGCCGTTCCGCAAGTACAAGTGCTGGGTCCATGAAGGCGGCATCGCCACGCCCTTCATCGTGCATTGGCCGGCGGGTCTGCGCGACCGCGGCGCCCTGCGCCACCAGCCGGCCCAGTTGCCCGACATCATGGCCACGGTGCTCGAAGTCACTGGCGCCGATTACCCGCGGCGCCTCGGCGACCGCGACATCCTGCCGCACGAGGGCTTCAGCATGGTGCCGGCCTTCCATGGCCGGCCCCACGGCCGCCAAGTGCTCGTCTGGGAACACGAGGGCAATTGCGGCATCCGCAAGGGTCGCTGGAAACTCGTGCGCGAGTACCTCGACGCGTGGCGGATTCCGGAGCGCGACCGCGGCCGCGTGCTGCCCGGCCAGCAGCCGTGGGAACTCTACGACATCGAGGCCGACCGCTCCGAGCTCAACAACCTCGCCGCCGCACGCCCCGAAATCGTCGCCGAACTGGAGGCCCTCTACGATGCGTGGGCGGCGCGCTGCCACGTCCAGCCGTGGGACGCGATCCTCGCCCGCCGCCGCAAGGGATAGGGCAGGCCCGACGGGAAATCCGGTCAATCCCGCGGCGGCTCGAAGACCATGGGACTGTTTTCCTTGCAAGCCGCGGGACGGCCGGATTGTTTGGCTGGCGGCATGTCCCCGCATCCGCCATGACGCGCCCCAACATCCTGTTGATCACCGCCGACCAGCTGCGCTGGGATTAGAAATTCATGACAAACGCGACCCCGATCATCGGCTTCATCGGCACCGGGGTGATGGGCCGCAGCATGGCCGGCCATCTCCTTGCCGCCGGCCATCCCCTGCGCGTCCACAACCGCACCCGCGCCAAGGCGGATCCCCTCGTCGCGGCGGGCGCCGTGTGGTGCGACACGCCGGGCGAGCTGGCCGCGGGTAGCGATGTGGTCATTACCATGGTCGGCTGTCCGCGGGACGTGGAGGCGCTCTACCTGGGCGCCGGCGGCCTGCTGGCCCACGCCCGCCCGGGAACCCTCCTCGTCGACATGACCACCTCGAGCCCGGCCCTTGCGCGGCGCGTCGCCGACGCCGCCCGCGCCGCCGGCTGTGCCGCGCTGGACGCGCCGGTCTCGGGCGGCGACATCGGCGCGCGCGAGGCGCGCCTCTCGATCATGGTCGGGGGCGAGGCCGAGGCCTTTGCCCGCGCCCGGCCGCTGCTGGAGAAGATGGGCCGGACCATCGTCCATCAGGGGCCGGCCGGCAGCGGCCAGCACTGCAAGATGGCCAACCAGATCGCCATCGCGGCCGGCATGCTGGGCGTGTGCGAGGCGCTTGCCTATGCGCGCCAGGCCGGCTTGGACCCCGCTACGGTGCTTGCCAGCATCAGCGGCGGCGCCGCCGGCAGCTGGAGCCTCACCCACCTCGCCCCGCGCATGCTGGCGGGCGACTTCGCCCCGGGATTCTACGTGAAGCATTTCATCAAGGACTTGGGCATCGCCCTCGAGTCGGCCCGCGCGCTCGGGCTGGGGCTTCCCGGCATGGAGCTCGCCCTGCGGCTCTACCAGCGGCTGGCCGCGGCGGGCCACGCCGATGAGGGCACCCAGGCGCTGTACCGGCTCTACGGCTGAGCCGCCGCCCGCAGCGCCTTCAGCTCCTCGACGGTGCGGACCTGCTCGAGCGCCCGCCGCAGGGCCTTCGATCCGGGAAACGCGCGGGCGAACGCCTTGAGGCGCGGCCGCATCCAGTTGATGCGGTCCCAGGGGCCGGCCTGCTGATGGGCCAGCAGTTCCTCGCAGTAGCGGATCATCACCTCCCAGCGCTCCTCGAGGGTGGGGTGGGGCAGGGCCTCGCCCGTCGCCAAGGCGTGCTTGATCTCGCGGAATATCCACGGATTGCCCAGGGCCGCCCGCCCGATCATCAGGCCGCGCACCTTCCCGGCGGCTTGCACCCGCAGCACATCCGCCGCGGTGCGGATGCCGCCGTTGCCGATCACGGGCACGCGCACCGCCGCGGCGACAGCGTGGATCACCTCCCAGTCCGCCTCGCCGCTGTAGCCCTGCTCCTTGGTGCGGCCATGCACCGTGATCGCGGCGATGCCGGCGTCCTCCAGGCGGCGCGCGTTGTCCACCGCGTTGATGCTGGCGGCATCCCAGCCGATGCGGATTTTGGCGGTCACCGGCACCCGGTCGCCGACCCGCCGCACCACCGCCGCCGCCACCGCCTGCAGCCGGCCCGGATCGCGCAGCAGCGAGGAGCCCGCGCACACCGCCACGACCCTCGGCGCCGGGCAGCCGTAGTTGATGTCGATGAAATCCGGCGCCAGCCGCTTGACGATGCGCGCCGCCGCCTCCGCCATGGCCGGCGGGTCGCCGCCGAAAATCTGCACCCCCATCGGCCGCTGATCCGCCGAGAAATCCACCGTGCGCCAGGCGGCGCGCGCCCCGCGCGGGTCGAGAAACTTGTGCGCCATGACAAACTCGGTGAGCATGACATCGGCGCCCTGCTCCTTGCACAGCTGCCGGAACGCGCGGTCGGTGAACCCCGCCATCGGCGCGAGGTAAAGCGGCAGGGCGGGCCCGTGCAGCCAGGGAAGGCGCGCGGGGGCGGCGGTGACCGGGCCGGCGGGCATTGCCGTCATTCGGCGAGGCCCTGGAGCAGCTCCCGATACCGGCGGAACGGGACCTGCAGGCTGTCGATCTGCCGGGCCCAGAATTGCGGGTCGCCGGCGTCGCCGCCGATGGTCTCCGCCACCAGCTCCTCGCAGTCCATGCCGCCCGACAGGGCCAAAAACCGCTCGAACGCGTTGAGCGCGCCGGCGCTGTCTTCCCGCAGCAGCTGCACGAACGCGGCGCTGAGCAGGTAGCCGAAAATGTACGGGTAGTTGTAGAACTCCACGTCGTTGATGTAGAAGTGCAGCTTGGACGCCCAGAACCACGGGTCTTCGCGGCCCTCCGCCAGCGCGGCGCCGAAGACCTCCCGCTGGGTGTCGCGCATCAGGGCGCGCAATTCCGCGGGCGTGAGGGTCCCGTGCTGACGCTGCTGATACACGGCACGCTCGAAACGGAACCGGACGGGCAGGTCGAGCAGATAGGACAGCATGTTGGCGACCTCCGCGTCCAGCAGCACCAGCTTCATGGAATCCGCGACGCCGGGGTCCTGCAGCAGGCCCTCGATGAGAATCCGCTCGGCGAACGTGGAGGCCGCCTCGGCGACGGTCATCGGATAATCGGCGGCGAGCGCGCGGGTGTCCTTCAGCAGGCGCGCATGCCAGGCGTGCCCGGTCTCGTGCGCAAGGGTCACCACGTCCGCGAGCGTGTCCCGGTAGGTCAGGAAGATGCGCGACTCGCGCGTGACCAGCGAGGTTGTGCAAAAGGCCCCGGGCCGCTTGTTGTCGCGCGCGGTGTGGTCCACCCAGCGCTTCCCGACCAGCTCGTCGAAAAAGGCGCCGAGGCTGGGATAGACGGCGCCGAAGGCCTTGGAAACCATGGCGGCCCCCGCCTCCCACGGCGGGCCGAGCGGCTGGGGCGCGGGCAGCGGCGCGTGCAGGTCCGCGTAGCCCGGGTCGGCGATGCCGAGGGCTTGCGCGCGGAAGCGGAAAACCTCCCGGGCGAACGGCAGGCGCGCGTCGATGGCGGCCATCAGCGCCTCGAGGGTGGTGGCGCGGATGCGCGACTGGCGCAGGCTCGGCTCGAGAAACTCCGCGATCCCGCGGTGGCGGTTGATCGTGTGGCGGGTCCCGGCGATCGCGTTGAGGGCGGCCGCGTACATCTGTTCGTGCTCGCCGAAGGTCTGCGCCGCCCCGGCGCTCGCGGCAAGGCGCCGCTGGCGCAGCGGGTCGGCCAGCAGGCTTTGCAGTTGCGACATGGGGACCACGCATGCGCCCCGTTCCGGGTCGACGTAGCGGAATTTCATGCTCCCCATGGCCGCGAAATACAGGCGGCTCCAGGCGGACAGGCCGTTGACCCCGAGGTCGGCGGCAAGGGCCTCGAGCGCTGCGGGCATGCGCCGGCCCGCCTCCTCGCGCAGCAGGCGCAGGCGGTAGCCCGCGCCCGCAAGGCGGCCGCGGCCGGCCAGTTCCCGGAAACGCGCGTCGGACATCGCTCCCAGCCCGCGCATCAACGCGTCGGCCAGCTTGGCGCGCCGGGCCTCGAATTCCGCGAAGGCTGCCTCCTCCTTGAGGTAGGCGTCGTTGGTGGCATCGGCCGCCGCAAGGCACTGCAGGTAGCTGGACAGGTGGGAAAAATTGGCCTCCGTCTGCTCGTAATCCAGAATGAGCCGCTCCCAATCGCGCACCGCGGGTGCCTCCGCCAGGCGTTCGGCGCGCGCGGCCAGCAACAGGAGCGACTCGGCCAAGTCGCTCTTGAACGCCTGGTAAGTCGGGTTGCCGAACTCGGAAAAATAGCCGCGCAAGTCCCAGTCCATGCGGCCAATGTGGCAGGACCCGGCTGCCGATCAACGGGAAAGTAATCCGCGCAGGACCGTGGCGACCGCGTGCGGCGCCTCGAGGTGGGGGGCATGACCGGCGCCCGGCACGGCGACCGGCGCAAACCCGCTGTTGCGGGTGGCGGCCTCGGCCGCGATGGCGGCAAACTTGGCGTCCCCGGCGCCGTGCAACCAGGTGCAGGGCGGCAGCTCCGGGAGGTGGCGCCACAGCGGCGGCAGGGTCCCCGCGCCGCAGGCCAGCAGCGCGTGCGCCAGCCCGACCGGGTCGTTGCGGCGGCGGCGGGCCGCCAGCAGCGTGCGCAGCGGCTGCGGCAGAAGCGTCTGCGGGGCGATCAGCGGCTGCGCTTCCCATGCCGCGCAAAATGCCTCCATCCGCGCGCTGGTGTCTCCCGGGGCAAGCAACTGCGCGGCCCAGCGCCGGTCCTCATGCCGCCGGCGCCGCCGCTCGGCTTCGTCCTGCAAGCCGGGGCTGGCCCCGATCAGCAGGCAGGGCAGGGGGGCCGCCCAGCGCAGGTAATGCAGCGCCAGCCGGCCGCCCATGGAATAGCCCACCAGCACCACCCGGCGCGGGTCCGGCGCCAGCAGCCGCGCCGCATCAATCAGGCGCAGTACCGCCGGCAGGCAGTAGGGGTCCAGAACGGCCGGACTGGCGCTGGCCCCGTGACCCATGAAATCCGGAAGGACCCAATGGGCGCAGTCGGCCCCCAGCGCCTCGCGCAGCGGCAGAAAATCCTCCCCGGAACCGGTGAAGCCATGCAACGCAAGTATGGTCGGTGCGCCCCGGTCCGGTGCGGCAAGCAGGGTTACCGCCGCCCGGTGCCCCGCAACCCAAACCAGGCTGGTTGCCGTTCGCGCAGGCATCGTGCCGACCGGCCCCGCGCACTATTCAACCACGATGGCCCGGCGAATGACCTGCTGCTCCAACGGCCGGTCATCGGGCCCGGTCGGCGCCTGTTCGATCTTTTCCACAACCTCGTAGCCGTCGGCGACCTCGCCGAAAATCGTGTGGCGGCCGTCCAGCCAGGGCGTCAGCGCGGTCGTGATAAAAAACTGGCTGCCGTTGGTGTTGGGGCCGGCATTGGCCATTGCCAACAGGCCCTTTTTGGAGAAACGCAGCGCCGGCCCGCACTCGTCCGCAAAGGGACGACCCCAGATCGACTCGCCGCCGCATCCGCTGCCAGTGGGGTCGCCGCCTTGGATCATGAAATCCCGGATCACCCGGTGGAAAATGACGCCGTCGTAATACCCCCGGCGCACCAGGCCCACGAAGTTGTCCACGGCCTTCGGCGCATGTTCGGGGAACAATCGCAGGCGGATGGTCCCTTGGTTGGTCTGCAGTTCCACCTGCAGGGTCGCGTGCACGGCTTCGGCTGACATGTCGCGACAGTCCGGAAGCGTTTTCCAATTGTCAAGATGCGCCGCCGAAACAATCCTTCACCGCCGCATGAGTGCACCGATCCGGCTTCCCGAAGACGCCCCGTTCACGGCGCCGCAAAAGTCCGCCCTCCACAGTCTGCTGGAGGATCTCAGCCCGGCGCAGGCCGCATGGCTCAGCGGCTACATGGCCGCCATTGGACAGCTGTCAGACAAGGGTGGGGCGCCCGCCGCCCGCGCCGGCGGCATTCCCCTGACCATCCTGTTCGGTTCGGAGTCGGGCAACGCCGAGGGCTGCGCCCGCGAGGCCGCCCGCGCCGCGGAGCGGGCGGGATTCCAGCCGACCGTGGTGGACATGGGCGATTGCGACCCCATGCGGCTGCCGCTCATGCGGAACCTGCTGGTGATCGTCAGCACATGGGGCGAGGGGGACCCGCCGGAGCGCGCCGCACCGTTCCACGCCGCCGTCATGGGCCCGCAGGCGCCCGCGCTGCCCGGCGTGCGCTTCGCCGTGTTCGCGCTTGGGGATGTCAGCTACAAGAACTTCTGCGAGTGCGGCAAACAGTTCGACCGCCGCCTCGCCGAGCTGGGCGCCACCCGCGTGCTCGAGCGCGTGGACGCCGATGTCGCCTATGAGGAGCCCTTCCAGCGCTGGCTCGGGGCGGTCCTTCCCCGGTTCAAGGAGGCCGCCGGCCATGCGCCGAGCGTCACCGTGGTGGCGCCGCCCGCCCCGGCGCGCGCCGCCGCCCCGGCCGAGCCCTACGGCAAAAAGAACCCGTTCCCGGCGCCGGTGAAGGCCGTCATCAACCTGAACGGCCGCGGCTCCGCCAAGCTGACCTGCCACGTCGAGCTGTCCCTTGCCGGTTCCGGGCTGGCCTACAAGCCCGGCGACGTCGCCGGCGTCTTCCCCAGCAACTGCCCGGAGGTGGTCGAGGACTTCCTCCGGCTGGCCGGGCTCGACGGCGCCGCCCCCGTCGCCGGGGAGGACGGCCTGCCGCTCCGTGAGGTGCTGAAAAATCGCTACGACATCACCACCCTCAACGTGCCCCTGCTGCGGAAGTACGCGCCGCTGGCCCGGAACCCACGGCTCGACGCGGCGCTGGCGGAGGACAACAAGGACTCGCTCGCCGAGTGGCTCCACGGCCGCGAGATGCGGGACCTGTTCGCCGAGTTCCCGCCCGCCGCCCCCCTCGGCGCCGATGCCGTCCTCGGCCTGCTGCGCAGAATGGCCCCCCGGCTCTATTCCATCGCCTCCAGCCTGCGCGCCCACCCGGATGAGCTCCACCTCACCGTCGGCGCCGTCATCTACGAGGCCCACGGACGCCTCCGCAAGGGCGTCTGCTCCACCTACCTCTGCCAGCGCGTCGCCGTCGGCGACACCGTGCCGCTGTACACCCACACCAACAAGAATTTCGCCCTCCCCGAAAGCGGCGACACCCCGATCATCATGGTCGGCCCCGGCACCGGCATCGCCCCGTTCCGCGCCTTCATCGAGGAGCGCGCCGCCACCGGCGCCACCGGCAAATCCTGGCTGTTCTTCGGCGACCAGCACTTCAACACCGACTTCCTCTACCAGCTCGAGTGGCAGGAATACCTCAGGCGCGGCGTCCTCACCCGCATGAATGTCGCCTTCTCCCGCGACACGCCCCGCAAGGTCTACGTCCAGCACCGCATGCTCCAACACGGCCGCGACCTCTATGACTGGCTCCAGCAGGGCGCCCACTTCTACGTCTGCGGCGACGCCAACCGCATGGCCAAGGACGTCCACCAGGCCCTCGTCGATATCCATGTCGCCCATGGCGGACTCTCCCCGGAGGCCGCCGCCGAGGCCGTCGCCGCCCTCCAAAAGGCCAAACGCTACCAGAAGGACGTCTATTAGGCTGAGGTCGTCGAAACCGATCGCGCGGGGCCCTGTCGCGGGAGGGGACCGGCAGCCACCGGCACCACGCGGGCCGGTCACAGCCGGAAAAACCGGAACCGGCTCAATTAGACATAATACGGATTGTGCCTAATTCGAGGAGGGGGTGCTAGCGGGCGCGGCGGAACTTGTTCTGGAACTTTTCGACGCGGCCGGCGGAGTCGACGAAGCGTTTTTCGCCGGTGTAGACGGGATGGGAATCCATGGTGACGTCGCGGACGACGACGAAGTACTCGACGCCGTCGATGGTTTCCTTGCGGTCGGACTTGATGGTGGACCGGGTGAGGAAATTGCGTCCGGTGGAGACGTCGCGGAAGCAGACGGGATAGGTTTTCGGGTGGATATCGGCTTTCATGGCGGGGAATGCGGGGGTGGCGGGCGGATCAGCCTTGGCGCGCCTTGAAGCGCGGATGGGTCTTGCAGATGACGTAGACGCGGCCGCGGCGGCGGACGACCTGGCAGTCCGGGTGGCGGGTCTTCAGCGACTTGAGGGACGAGACGACTTTCATGGTGCGGAAGTGATTAAAGGAGAGGAACAAAGGAGGTGGCGGGAGGGGTGTCAAACGATTTTCGGGGAAATTGTGGCGGGCTTGAGGCTGCGGAGCTTGGCGGTGAGTTCGGCCGTGATGGCGGCGGGGTCGCCTGGATGGCGGGCGATGCAATTGACCAAGGCGCTGCCGACGACGACGCCGTCGGCGACGGCGGCGACGGCGCGGACGTGCTCGGGCTTGGAAATGCCGAAGCCGACGACGACCGGCAGGCGGGTATGGGCGCGGATGCGGGCGACCCGGTCGGGAAGGTCGGCGGCGATCTGGTCGCGCTCGCCGGTGACGCCCTCCCGGCTGACGTAATAGATGAAACCGGTGGCGTGGCGGCAGATGAGGCGGATGCGCGATTCCGGCGAGGTCGGGGCGACGATGTAGACGGTCTTGAGGCCGGCGGCGGCGCAGGCGGCGTCGAACTCGGCGGCCTCCTCGGGCGGCAGATCGAGGGTCAGGACGGCGTCAACCCCGGCCTCGACGGCCTGGCGCGCGAAGGACTGGTGCCCGGTGGAGAAGACCAGGTTGTAATAGGTGTAGAGGACGACCGGCACCTGGGAACAGGCGCGGATGCGGCGCACCAGCTCGAACACCCGCTCCTGGTTCATGCCGGCGGCCAGGGCGCGCTCGGCGGCGAGCTGGTTGGTGAGGCCGTCGGCGAGGGGGTCGGAGAACGGCATGCCCAGCTCGAGGATGTCGGTCCCCTCCCCGATCAGGGCGCGGCACACCGCGAGGGAGGTCTCGGGGTCCGGGTCGCCGGAGCAGACGTAGGCGACAAAGGCGGCGCGCCCGTCGGCGCGGGCGGCGGCGAAGGCCTGTTCGATGCGGTTCATGGGCGTAGTGATGATTGGATACACTCACGAGCGGGGCAGCACCTGCACCGCGACGCCGTCCTCGGGCCGCAGGTAGCGGCGGGCCAGCTCCTCGATCTCGGCGGTGGTCACGGTGTCCCAGAAGGTGGTGAACGAGCGGGCCCAGTCGAGGCGCGCGGGCTGGTCCTGGGACTGCAGCAGGACGCTGTTGAGCCAGTAGCGGTTGGTGCGCCGGAACTGGGCGACGCTCGACTTGATCGGCTCCACGGCGCGCACCAGCTCGTCCGCGTCGATGCCGTCGGCCGCCAGGCCGGCGGCGATCTCCAGCAGTTTCCGCTCGATCAGCTCGGCGCTGTTGGGCTGGATGCCGACCACGGCGCGCAGCACGCCGTAGCCCGTGAACGTCTCGCTGCTGGAGTTGAAGGCATAGGGGCTGTAGGCCTCTCCCAGCTCCTCGCGGATGCGCACGCGCATGCGGTCGCTGAGGATGCTGCCGAGGATGCCGAGGCGGCGCACCTCGGCGATGTCGGCGCGGCCGGTGGTGAGCCAGTTGACGGTGGCGAAGCCGCGCGGGATGGCCGTCTCGTAGGTGAAGACCTTGCGGCCGGCGCCGGTCGGGAAGCGGATGATGCGCGCCTCCTCGAGGGGCGGGCGGTTCGGGGCGCGCGGCGGCAAGGCGCCGAAGGTGCGGGCCGCCAAGGCGACGACTTCCTCGGTGTCGGCGAAATCGCCGACAATCGACAGCTCCAGATACCCCTCCTGCAGGGGCCCGGCCAGCCAGGCGGCCACCTCCTCCGTGGTGCGCCGCTCGAGGTCCGCGCGCTCGGGGTAGCCGAAGCGCGGGTCGCCTCCCGCCAGGAAGCGCGCGACCTCGTTCTGCAGGATGGCGTCCGGGTCGTGCGCCAGTTGCGTGTACAGGGCGTCCAGTTGGCGCATGAAGAGGCGGCGGCCTTCGGGCCGGTAGCCGGGATCGGCGAGGTAGGCGGCCAGCAGCTGCAGTTGGAACGCGAGATCGGCCCGGTTGGTGACCCCGCCGAGGGTGAACTGCCCCTCCTCCACCGTGAATTCGAGGCTGACGGTGCGTCCCGCGGTGAGCGCCTTGAGCTCGTCGTGGCTGTGCCGGCCGAGCCCGCCCTCGATGAAAATGGAGCGGGCCATGAGCGGCAGCCCCGGCAGGCCGGCCGGAGCCTCGAGCAGCCCGGAGCCGAAGCTGGCCTTCACATGGATGCGGTTGGCCTCGTAGTCGGTGCGCTTGAGGTTGAGCCGCGCGCCGTTGCCGAACGCCAGCTGGTGGATGTCGAGGTCCTCGATGTAGCGGCGCTCCACTACGGCGGACGGCGGCCCGAAATCGGCGTAGGCGAAGCCGGGGATTTCGGAGCGGGCCGGCGGCGGCACCGCCTCGCGGCGGGCCGCCTCGAACACGTCGGCGACCAGCGTGCCGAGGTTGCCCCTGAGGTGGACCATGCGCTCGGGCTGGTCCCATGCCTCGGCCAGGGCCGCCGCGGCCTCGGCGGCGGTCATTCGGGCGAGCACCGGCACGAAGAGGTCGCGCGCCGCGGCCGGGTGCATGAAGACGGAGCCGTCGCGGACCGCGCGCACGAGCGCGTCGGCCAGGTCCCGGTTGCGGCGGGTCGGCGCGCGGGCGGCGTCCTCCTCGAGGTTGTTGACCATGCGGGCGCGGGCCTCGGCCAGTTCGGCGTCGTCGAAGCCGTGCTGCAGGGCGCGGTTCAGCTCGGTCGTGCCCAGCCGCAGGGCCTCCGGCCAGCGGCGGGGCAGAAACTGCAGGTGCAGGCCGCTGTACCGGACGAAGTCCAGCCAGCGGAAATCGTACGCCTCGCCGCTGGTGATGGGCGCGTCCTCCTCCTTGCTGAGGCGCTCGAGGCGGCGCGCCAGCATGGCGTTGGCGAGGGCGATCCCGTAGCGCTGGCGGCGCCGCTCGAAGGTGTCCGGTTCCGCCTCGATGCGGCGGCGCGTGAACAGGCTGGCCTCGCCCATCGCCAGCTCCGGATGGCTGAACACATGGGCGCGGGTCTCCACCGGGAGGATGGTTCCCAGGTCCGGGTCCGGCCGCGGCTGCGCCGCCGGTGCCAGGTCGCCGAAATGCTCGGTGAACAGCTCCAGCATGGCCTCCGGATCGATCTCGCCGACCGCGATCAGCACCAGCCGGTCGGCGGTGTACCAGGTGCGGTAGAAATCCAGCAAGTCGTCGCGCGTGGCCATGCGGAGCACGTTCTCGTCGCCGATCACCACGCGGCGGGAGATCAGCGAGTCGGGCAGCGCGAACTTCAGCCCGTCCACGTAGGCGAGGAATTCCGGCGTGCCGAACTCGCGCAGCTCGCTGAGGACGACGCCTTTTTCGCGCTCGATCTCATCCTCCTCGAGCAGCATGCCGTCGGCATAGTCGCGCAGCAGCCGCAGGCCGTCGCGGATCAGGGCCGCGTCCGTGTTGGGCAGCTCGAGCTTGTAGACGGTCTCGCGCCACCAGGTGTGGGCGTTGGTGTCCGGCCCGAACGCCATGCCGAGCCGCTGGAAATACTCGACCATTGCGCCCGCGGAAAAGTGCCGCGTGCCGTTGAAGGCCATGTGCTCGAGCAGGTGGGCGATGCCCTTCTGCCGCTCGCTCTCGTGCAGCGACCCGGCTTCCACCAGCAGCCGCAGGCTGAGCCGCTGGGGCGGCTCGGACCAGGGCAGGATCGCGTAACGCACGCCGTTGGCGAGCGTGCCCCAACGCACCGCCGGATCGACCGGCAGGTCGCTCGTTTCATGGGGAAAGGGGCGCGCCTGGAGGACCAGTGTCCCGGCCAGCAGAAGGCACGCGGCAAGCGGGCCGCAAAAACGAAGCGCAAGCGGTCTCATGGGCCGAAAGGTCCGTCCAAAGCCCGGCTCCGTCAAATGAATTTGCCGATTGGCAGCTGGCTGGCCGGCCGCAGCGCCGCCGGGCCGAACCGCGCCGTCAGCGCGTCGCCCAGCCGGCACAGCGCCAGCTGGCGCGGCCGGCCCGGCCCGAACAGTTCCCCCTGCATCCAATCCGGATACAGCCGGCTGAGCTCGAGCCGGACTTGGTTGACCGTGACCCGCCGCCGCCATGCGCGGCGCAGCAGCGGGCGGATGTGCGGCAGGAAATCCGCGTCGATGCTGCCGGGCGCCGCCAGGCTGTGCGCGGCCTGCGCCGTCTCGCGGTCGCTGTAGCGCAGGCCGACGACCAGCGTGCGCGCCGCATGGCGGGCCGCCCGCAGCCGCCGCAGCTGCGCGGTCAGCAGCCCCTTGAGCGCCTGTTCCACGACCGCCTCGTCGCCGCTTTCCCGCGCCAGGGTCTCCTGCCCGCTGAACGACTGCGCCGGCGGCGCGTCGGTGACCACCGGTTCGTCGCCTTCCCCGCGCGCCAGCTCCAGCAGGCCGGCCGTGCGCCGGCCCAGCATGGGGTACAGCCGGTCGGCCCCCGCCTGCACCAGATCGCCGATGGTGCGCAGGCCGATGCCCGCCAGCCGCGCCGCCGCCGCCGGCCCGATCCCGGTCAGGTGCGCCACGGCCAGCGGCGCAAGGAAGGCCGCCTCGCTGCCGGCCGGCACCACGGTGAAGCCGTGCGGCTTGCGGGCCTTGCTGGCAATGCGGGCCACCCCCTTGCGCAGCGCCAAGGCGCAGGAAACGGTGATTTTCAATTCGCCGCGGATCGTGCGGTCCAGCTCGCGCAGGGCGCGGACCGCGCCGGCCAGCCCCCCTGCCCCGCCCCCAAGGTCCAGATAGCCCTCGTCGATTGAGCTGCGCTCCACCCGCGGCGTCAGCGCCTCGCACCAGCCGAAAATCCGGGCGCTGAACTCCTCGTACAGCTCGAAATGCCCGCGCACCACCACCAGCTCCGGGCACAGCTGCAGCGCCTGTCGGGTCGGCATCGCGCTGCGCACGCCGTACGCCCGCGCCTCATAGCTGGCCGAACACACCACCCCGCGCGCCCCGCTGCCGCCCACCGCCACCGGCCGGCGCCGCAGCCGCCCGTCCGCGGCCTGCTCCACCGACGCGAAAAAGGCGTCCGCATCAAAATGCCCAATCATGTATAGGGTGAATATATGTTCACCTTTTTATGTTTGGCAACTTATTCCGGGAATGGCGGCACCCCCGCCCGGCGCGCCGCAAGGCCGGCGCCGTTGTCCATGCGGTCACACTCAATCCACCAATCAGCCCGCCCAAAGCGGTGCAAAATTGGGTTGGCAGGAATGGCAAAATGCTGCGAATTCGGCGCGCGATGAACACAGAAATCCTGAAGCAGGCGGCCGCGCAGGCGCGCGGCTTGGCGATCGACGCGGTGCACAAGGCGGGGATCGGGCACCTGGGGTTGCCGCTGGGGTGCGCGGAGATCGGGGCGGCGCTGTTCAGCGAGGCGCTCTCGTTCAACCCGGAGCAGCCGCGCTGGATCAACCGCGACCGGTTTGTGCTGTCGGCCGGGCACGGCAGCATGTTTTTGTATGCCTGGCTGCATTTGGCGGGCTACGACCTGACGCTGGAGGACATCAAGGCGTTCCGGCAGCTGCATTCGCGGACGCCGGGCCATCCGGAGTTTGGGGAAACCCCGGGGGTCGAGTGCACCACGGGGCCGCTCGGCCAAGGGGTCGGCAACGCGGTGGGCTTCGCCGTCTCGCTGAAGAAGGCGGCCCACGCCTTCAACACGGCCGCGCACACCATCATCGACAGCCATGTGGTCTGCCTGGCGGGCGACGGCTGCCTGCAGGAGGGGGTGGCCATGGAAGCCAGCGCCCTGGCGGGCCATTGGGGGTTGGACAACCTGATCCTGATTTATGACAGCAACGATGTCACGCTGGACGCGCAGGCGGAGCAGACCCAAAGCGAGGACACGGCGGACCGCTACCGTGCAATCGGCTTCGATGTGCGCACCGTCAACGGCCACAACATGGAGGCGGTGGCAAGGGCGGTCGCCGAATGCAAGGCCGCGGACAACGGCCGCCCCAAACTGATCATCGCCAAGACGACCATCGGCCTTGGGATTCCGGAGGTGGCCGGCACCTGGAAGGCGCACGGCGAGACGGGCGCCAAGTTTGCCGCATCGGCCCGCGCCGGCCTGGGGCTGCCGGCCGAAACCTTCTACGTCAGCGACACGGTGCGCGCCTACTTTGCCGAGAAGAAGGCGGAAAAGCTGGCCCGCTACGCCGCGTGGGAGAAGACCTTCAAGGCATGGCAGGCCGCCAATCCGGACAAGGCGGCGCTGCTGGCGCAGGCGCAGGCCGGGCGGCGTCCCTCCGCCGCGGAATGCCTCGCGCTGATACCGGAATTTCCCGCCGACGCCAAGGTGGCCACGCGCGCGGCCGGCGGCACCGTGTTGCAGCCGCTGGCGGCCGCCCTGCCCCTGCTGACCACCGGCTCGGCCGACTTGTTCGGGTCGACCCGCAATTACCTGGAGAAGCTGGGCGACTTTTCGCGCGACAACCCCGGCGGGCGCAATTTCCGCTATGGCATCCGCGAGCACGCGATGGGCGCCATTTGCAACGGCATCGCCTACGACGGCATCTGGATCACGTCCGGCGCCACCTTCGAGGTGTTCTCGGACTACATGCGCCCGAGCCTGCGGCTGGCGGCGCTGGCGAAGCTGCCGCTGTTCCACATTTTCACGCACGACTCGGTCGGGGTCGGCGAGGACGGCCCCACCCACCAGCCGGTCGAGCAGACCAGCTCGCTGCGTCTGATTCCCGGGCTGGATGTCATCCGGCCGGCCGACCCGGAGGAGACCGCCGCGGCCTTCGCCATGGCGGTGGCGCGCACCGAGGGGCCGACCGCCTTGGTCCTGACCCGCCAAAACGTGCCCAACCTCAGCGAAATTCCGGTGCAAGAGCGCCGCAGGGGCACGCTGCGCGGCGGCTACATCGCGCGCAGGGAGCGCGGGCCGCTCGCGGTCATTCTCATCGCCAGCGGCAGCGAGCTGCAGCTGGCCCTTGCCGCCGCCAAGGAGCTCGGCGACGGGGTGCGGGTGGTGAGCCTGCCCAGTTTCGAGGTGTTCGAGCGCCAGCCGGTCGCCTACCGCGAGGAGGTCCTGCCCGCCGCGTGCCGCGCCCGGGTCGCCATCGAGGCGGGCGTCGGCGGCCTGTGGCACAAGTACACCGGCCTCGACGGCGCCGTGCTCGGCATTGAACGCTTCGGCCTGAGCGCGCCGGGACCGGTGGTCATGAAGGAACTCGGCATGGACACCGCCGCGATCGTGGCCGCGGCCAAATCCCTGTAGCCGCCCGTGCGCCGGGGGCCGGTGGCGGCGGGCGGCGGCCCGCGGCTACCGGGCCAGCCCCCAGCGGTGGCTGAAGGGGTAATAGATGAACACCGCGCGGCCGACGATCTCGCGTTGGGGGACAAATCCCCACATGCGGCTGTCGGCGCTGTTGGGCGAGTTGTCGCCCATGGCGAAGTAGTGGCCGGGGGGCACGGTCACCGGCGTGCGCCCGTCGGCGAAGGGCACCGGATAGTGCAGCGACGGCCCGGCGAAGACATAGCCGGAGAACGGCGGCACCCGGTTGCGGTTCAGATCGAAGGCCTTGGCGCCGGTGGCCGGGGCGCCGTTGAGCAGAAGCCCTGGGGGGTCGATCTGCAGCGTGTCGCCGGGACCGGCCACCGCCCGTTTGATGTAGTACTTGCCCTTGTTGTCGCGGTCGATGCCGGGCAGGTTGTCGGTGCGGAACACGATCGGGTGGCCCACGCGCGGCCGCGCGAAGTGGTAGCTCATGCGGTCCACGAACAGCTGGTCGCCGGTGAGCAGGTCGAAGGCGAAGGCGTTGCTCCCGGCGCGCGCCTGTATTCCCGTCCTGAGCACACGGGGGCCGCCCGGCAGGGTCGTCACCTGAGGGTTCGGGTTGTCGCGCAGCAGCTCGTCGATCACCAGGCGGATGTCGAACTCGAGCGGCAGGTCGAGCCGCACGGGCGCCCCGCCCACGTAGAAGGTGTAGCGCACCTTCTGGGTCGGCAACACCAGCCACTTGCGCCCGGGGACCACCGAGCGCTCGGTCGAAAACACCAGCTCGCCGTCCGCCGGCGCCTGCACGGCATAATGCCTGGCCCCCAGCGTGAGGAAGCGCAGCGCGCGCAGCGGCGCCGGCGGCGCGGGCTCGTTCACGTAGACCCGTGCCGTCATCCCGTTGTAGGACGGGTACATCGAGTTGGTCGGGATTTTGAACGGCTGCAGGAAGAAGGTGCGGATGCCGATGGCCAGGATCGCCGCGAACAGGATCATCTCGGAGTTCTCGGCGATCCAGTGGCGCGGGTAGAAGTGGCCGCCCGTGCGGCGCAGCACCGGCTCGGCCTCGTCGCGCGCCCGCTTCAGCGCCTCCGCGGTGGCCTGCTTGTCCTTGAGCAGCGCCTGCAGGCGGGCGATGGCCGCGCGCAGCGCGGCGCGGTCGGCCTCCGGCAGGATGTCGTGCCGGTAGTCATGGATGCGCTGCGCCAGCTGCAGGCAGCCGTGCGCCTCCTTGCGCGCCTTCCGGGTCTGGTTCGGGAAAAATATCACGGTCGGGCCTGGGTCGGTGGTGGGCGCCGCTCAGCGGCTGGTGGATTTGAGAATGTCGACAAACGCCTCCTGCGGGATCGACACTTTGCCGATCTGCTTCATGCGCTTCTTGCCCTCCTTCTGCTTCTCGAGCAGCTTGCGCTTGCGGGTGATGTCCCCCCCGTAGCACTTGGCGGTGACGTCCTTGCGCAGCGCGCCGAGGGTCTCGCGCGCGATGATGCGCCCGCCGATGGCGGCCTGGATCGCCACCTTGAACAGCTGGCGGGGCAGGATTTCCTTGAGCTTCTCGCACAGTTGGCGGCCCTTCGCCTCCGCCTTGTCGATGTGCACGATGCTGGAGAACGCGTCGACCGGCTCGCCGTTGACGAGGATGTCGAGCCGCACCAGCTTGCCGGTCTGGTACTCGGCGATCTCGTAGTCCATGGAGCCGTAGCCGCGGGTGATGCTCTTGAGCCGGTCGTTGAAGTCGACCAGAATCTCGTTGAGCGGCAGGTGCGCGGTCAGCATCACCCGCTGCGCGTCGAGCGACTCGGTGTGGTCCACGTGGCCGCGCTTCTCGGTGACCAGGGCGAGGATGTCGCCGATCGCGCTGGCGGGGATGTGCAGCGTGGCCCGGATGGTCGGTTCGGCGATGCTCTCGATTTCCGCCGGGTCGGGCAGGCGGATGGGATTGTCGACCTCGATGCGGGAGCCGTCGGTCCTGACCACCCGGTAGACGACGCTCGGGTAGGTCGAGATGATGTCCAGCCCGTACTCGCGGCGCAGGCGCTCCATGACGACCTCCATGTGCAGCAGCCCGAGGAAGCCGCAGCGGAAGCCGAAGCCCAGCGCCACCGACGTCTCCGGCGTGTAGACCAGGGCGGCGTCGTTGAGCTGCAGCTTGGCGATGCTCACCTTCAGCTTCTCGTAGTCATTGGTATCAATCGGATAGATACCGGAGAACACCATCGGGCGCACCTCCTTGTAGCCCGGCAGCATTTCGGCGGCCGGGTTGGCCGCGCCGGTGATGGTGTCGCCGATCTTGATCTCGGCGACCTCCTTGATGTTGGTGACGAGATAGCCGACCGCGCCGGCCTCGAGCACCGGCGCCGGCTTCATGGTCGGCGAGAAGATGCCCACCTCCTTGACCTCGGCCCGCGCCCCGTCGCTCATCATCACGATGCTGTCCCCCCGCTTCAGGGAGCCGGAAAACACGCGCACATAGCAGATGACGCCCTTGTAGGAGTCGTAGACGCAGTCGAAGATCAGCGTGCGCAGGGCCGGGTAATCGCCCCAGCGCGGCGGCGGCACGCGCTCGACGACGGCCCGGAGGATTTCCGGCACGCCCAGGCCGGTCTTGCCGCTGGCGAGGATCGCCTCGTCGGCCGGGATCGCCAGGATGTCCTCGAGCTGCTGCTTCACCAGCGGGATGTTGGCGCTGGGCAGGTCGACCTTGTTGATGACGGGAATCACGGTCATGCCGAGGTCGATGGCGAGGTGCGCGTTGGCCACGGTCTGCGCCTCGATGCCCTGGGCGGCGTCCACCAGCAGCAGCGCGCCCTCGCAGGCCGACAGGCTGCGCGAGACCTCGTAGGAGAAGTCCACGTGGCCGGGGGTGTCGATCAGGTTGAAGGTGTATTCGGTCCCGTCCGGCGCCGCGTGGCGGAGCATCACCGGGTGCGCCTTGATGGTGATGCCGCGCTCGCGCTCGAGCTCCATCGAGTCCAGCAGCTGCTCCTGCATCTCGCGCTGGCTGACCGTACCCGTGGCCTCGAGCAGGCGGTCGCTCAGCGTCGTCTTCCCGTGGTCGATGTGGGCGATGATGCAGAAGTTGCGGATGCGGGACAGACGGTCCGGTGGCGCGTCCGCTGGTGTGCCCGGTGCTGGGGGAGAATCGCTCACGGGGCCGCGGGGGTGCCAAGCGGTTCGAGGTCGGCGTATTCGCTCAGCGACACCACTTTGAGCGCCTTGTCGGTGCGCTTGGCGAGGCCGGCCAGCACGCCGCCCGGACCGCACTCGAAAAAGTCCGTGACGCCGAGCCGGAGCGCCTCGCGCAGGCAGTCCTCCCACAGGACGCTCGACACCACCTGGGTGGCCAGGGCGGTGCGGATCTGCTCGGGGGTGTGCACGGCCTTGCCGGTGGTGTTGCTCAACACCGTCAACTTGGGCTGGCTGATCGCGACCCCCTGCAGAAACGCCTCGAACCGCCGCCGTGCCGGCTCCATCAGGCGGCTGTGGTAGGCGCCGGCCACCTTCAGGGGCACCACCAGCTTGAAGGCGCCGCTGGCCTTGGCCGCGTCGACCGCCTTGGCCACCTTGGCCCGCTCGCCCGAGATCACGATCTGTCCCGGGCTGTTGAGATTGGCCATGTCGACGTCGCACGCCCGGCACAGTTCCAGCACCGCTTCGCGCGTGCCGCCGATCAGCGAGGCCATCGCACCGTCGCTGGCGTCGCAGGCCTCCTGCATCAGGCGGCCGCGCTCGGCCACCACCCGCAGGCCGTCCTCAAAGCTGAACGCTCCGGCCGCCGCCAGCGCGGTCAGCTCCCCGAGGCTCAGGCCGGCCGCCAGGGTGACCCCTTCCAGCAAGCCGCGCTCCCGCAGCAGCGCGAACAGCGCATACCCGTGGACGTACAGCGCCGGCTGGCACACGCGCGTCTCGGTCAGCGTCTCTTCCGGGCCGTTGAAGCTGATGTCGCTCAGCTTCCAGCCGAGCACGGCGTCCGCCTGCTCGTAAAGGGCGCGCGCGGTGGCGCTGGCCTCGACCAGGCTCTTGCCCATCCCCACCTTTTGGGCGCCCTGGCCCGCAAACAACAGTCCCTTCGACATAAGCGGCCCATCAAAGGGCTCACCGGCCGGAAATCAACCCTGTTCGCCCGGGCCATTGGCGGCTCCAGAAACCGGCGTGGCGGCTTCGGCCGCAGGGTCAAGCCCGCCCCGGGCCGCCAACCCCGGATTGCGTTTGACAAGCGGGCTGTCCCGACGGACTGTAAGCTGGTTCTTTGATCGTGCGCCCGGATCACCGGGCGGCCGGTCCGGAACCCTTGCCGGTTCGGGGGTGTTCTGGAATTCGACCGGCCGTGACGGGAAATCGTGGCAGGCAGGAGTTGGTCGAGGGCTCCTCAACAATCGACCACGCCAATAACTGGCAACTACGAATACGCTCTCGCGGCCTAATGCGGCCGTGACGGTGAACCCCTGACACCCGCTACGGGGGGAACCGACGACCAGCGGGCATAGCGCGTCCCCGGGCCGCCGGGATCGCGCCGTAGCCAACAGGCGGCTGGCTTCCGGAAAGCGTGCGGCCGCGCGTTCCGGGAGCGAGACCCAAAGCAGCCGACAAGCCTGTAGAAGCGCTTTCCTTAAGCGGCCGGGACAGGGGTTCGAATCCCCTCACCTCCACCAAACTTCGCGCTGTGGCCCGCGGGTGGGCCGCCGTTTTTTGTCGCCTGTCCGGGCGCAAGGCACTAAACGAGGGCTCAACATGTCCCAGAGTGTCCAAGAGCTGATCGGCAAAATCCGCAGGGAGGGGCTGGAAGCCAGCCAGCAGCAGGCTCGGGAGATCGAGGCCCAGGCGCGCGCGCAGGCCGCCGCCCTGCTGCAAGAGGCCAAGGCGCAGGCGGCCAAGATCGTGGCGGACGCGCACGCCGAGCGCGAACGGATCGAGCAGGCCACGCGGGCCTCGCTGCAGCAGGCCGCCCGCAACACGCTGATCTCCCTGAAACAGGAGCTGGGCGCCCAGTTGCAGCGGATTCTCCGCCGGGAGCTGCGCGCGGCGCTTGCGCCGGAACGGCTGGCCGAGCTTATCACGGCGGTGGCGACCGCCTACATGGCCGCCGGCGGCGAGGCCCGGGGGATCGAGATCGCCTTGGACGCGAAGAACCGGGCCGTCCTGCAGGAGAGCCTGCTGGCGAAGCTGCAGGAATCGCTCAAGCAGGGCGTCACCCTGCGCACCGCCGACGACGTGGGGGGCGGATTCACCATCAGTTTCGACGCGGGCAGGTCCTGCTTCGATTTCAGCGAGGAGTCCCTCGCCCGCTACCTCGGCGCCTATTCCAACGAATACCTCGAGGAGCTGCTGCGGCAGTCATGACCGGTTAGCGCCATGTACACCTATTTCGCCGCCAGCCTGCCGCTGCTCGAATTTGACGGGCCCCTGCCGCTGACGCTTGCGGAGTTTGCCGCCGCCTGCGAGCGCCTGCTGCCCGCGCGGGACGCGCGGGAGGCGCGGCTGGCCCTTGGCATGGAAAGCGGCGCACCGGCCAGCCGCTTCCTCGCGCGCTGGCGGGAATACGACCGGGCCCTGCGGGTCGAGGCCGCGCGCGCGCGCGCCGCGCGCCTGCGGCTGAAACCGCCGGCGGACATCTGGGAGCGCGCCCATGACGGGCGCATCAACGCCGCCGTGGCGCGCGCCGCCGCCATGGACGATCCGCTCGAGGCCGAGCGGCTGCTTGTCCGGCTGCAATGGGACATCGCCGGCGAACTCGCGCTCGGCGGAGCGTTGGCGTTGGACGGCATCCTGGCCTATGCGGTCAGGCTCAAACTGCTGGAGCGCCTCGCGGCGTTCAAATCCGAGGACGGAGCCAAGGAGCTCAAGGCGCTGCTGGAAACCGCCGTGCACAGCCAGCACGGCATTTGAGGAGAGCGATGGAAGGGAACATGCGCACGGGACGGGTCGTCGGGGTCAACGGCAACATGGTGGCGGTGGCGTTCGACGACCGGGTCATGCAGAACGAGGTGGCCTATGTGCTGACCGGCGGCGACCGGCTGAAGTCCGAGGTGATCCGGGTTCGCGGCAACCGCGCCGACCTGCAGGTGTTTGAGGACACCGGCGGCGTGCGGGTCGGCGACACCGCCGAATTCACCGGCGAGCTGCTCGGCGTCGAGCTCGGTCCCGGCCTGCTGGGGAAAGTGTTCGACGGCCTGCAAAACCCGCTGCCCGATCTGGCGCGCCAGCACGGCTATTTCCTGAAGCGCGGCGCCTACCTGCCGGCGCTCGATTACGAGCGGCAATGGGAATTCACACCCGCCGTGGCGGCCGGGGCGCGCCTGCGGGCGGGCCAGAAGCTGGGCGGCGTGCCGGAAGGCATCTTCGACCACTGGATCATGGTGCCGTTCCGGTTCGGACGCGAGCTGGTCGAGGTGGTCGAGATCGCGCCGCGGGGAACTTACACAGTCCGCGACACCGTCGCCCGCCTGGCGGACGCCGACGGGCGGGTGCACGATGTTTCCATGCGGCAGACCTGGCCGGTCAAAATCCCGATCACCGCCTACGTGCGCAAGCTGAAGCCGGAGCAGCCGCTGGTGACCAAAATCCGCATCATCGACACGCTGGTGCCGGTGGCGATCGGCGGCACCTTCTGCTCGCCCGGCCCCTTCGGCGCGGGCAAGACCGTCCTGCAGCACCTGCTGTCCCGCCACGCCAACGTCGACATCGTGGTGGTCGCGGCCTGCGGCGAGCGGGCCGGGGAAGTGGTCGAGCTGCTGCGCGAGTTTCCGCACCTGCACGACCCCAACACCGGCCGCACCCTGATGGAGCGCACCATCATCATCTGCAACACCTCGTCGATGCCGGTGGCCGCCCGCGAGTCGTCCGTCTACACCGCGGTGACCCTGGCGGAGTACTACCGCCAAATGGGGCTCAACATCCTGCTGCTGGCGGATTCCACCTCGCGCTGGGCCCAGGCGATGCGCGAGGTGTCCGGCCGCCTCGAGGAGATTCCCGGCGAGGAGGCGTTTCCCGCCTACCTTGAGTCGCGCATCGCGGCCTTCTACGAGCGCGCCGGCGTGGTCAAGCTGCACAACGGCGCGACCGGCTCGGTGACGATCGGCGGCACCGTCTCTCCGGCCGGCGGCAACTTCGAGGAACCGGTGACCCAGGGCACCCTCAAGGTTGTCGGCGCGTTCCACGGACTGTCGCGCGCCCGCTCCGACGCCCGCCGCTATCCGGCCATCAACCCCCTCGAGAGCTGGAGCCAGTACCCGAGCTTCATCGACGCCGCCAAAGTCCGCCGCGCCCGCGACGTGCTCGTGCGCGGGGATGCCGTCGCCCAGATGATGCGCGTCGTCGGCGAGGAGGGCACCGCCCTCGACGACTTCGTGACCTACCTCAAGGCGGAGCTGTTCGACGCCGTCTACCTGCAGCAGAACGCCTTCGACAAGGTCGACGAGGCCACCCCCAAGGAGCGCCAGCAGCGCATGCTCGACCTGATCGACACCCTTCTCGCCCGCGCGTTCGCGTTCGAGGACAAGGACGCCGCACGGCGCTTTTTCAACGACTTGCGGCAGCGCTTCATCAATTGGAACGCCGCCCCCATGGACAGCGCGGAATTCGCGCGCATCGAGGCGGAGCTCCGCGAAAGGCTCAAATAAACAGAACACCGCGCGTTACCCGGACATGCAGAGAATCTACAACAGGATCATCCAGATATCGGGAGACGTGATCACCGTGCAGGCCGAGGGCGTGGCCAACCGGGAAATCGCCGAAATCCGCACCGCCCGCGGCGTCTCGCTGGCGCAGGTCATCCGGCTCGACGGCGACCTCGTCTACCTGCAGGTGCTGGCGGGCAGCCGCGGGGTGTCCACCCACGACAAGGTGCGCTTCCTGCGGCACCCGATGCGGGTCGCCTTTTCCGACGCCCTGATCGGCCGCATCTTCGACGGCTCCGGCCGGCCGCGCGACAACGGCCCGGCGCTGGACGAGAACCTCATCGACATCGGCGGCCCGTCCGTCAATCCCGCCAAGCGCATCATCCCCAACAAGATGGTGCGCACCGGCATTCCCATGATCGACGTGTTCAACTCGCTGGTCGAGTCGCAGAAGCTGCCGATTTTCTCGATCCCCGGCGAGCCCTACAACCCCTTGCTGGCCCGCATCGCCCTGCAGGCGGAGGTCGACCTCATCATCCTTGGCGGCATGGGCCTCAAGCACGACGACCTGCTGTTTTTCCAGGACCAGTTCGAGCGGCAGGGCGCGCTTTCCCGCGCCATTGTGTTCTTCCACACCGCGGCCGACCCGACCGTCGAATGCCTGCTGGTGCCCGACCTCTGTCTGGCCGTCGCCGAGCAGTTCGCCCTGCAGGGCAAGCGCGTCCTGGTCCTGCTCACCGACATGACCAACTTTGCCGACGCCCTCAAGGAGATCGCCATCACCATGGAGCAGATTCCCTCCAACCGCGGTTACCCGGGCGATCTCTACAGCCAGCTCGCCGCGCGCTACGAGAAGGCGGTCGACTTCGACGACGCCGGCTCGATCACCGTGCTGGCGGTCACCACCATGCCCGGGGACGACGTCACCCACCCGGTCCCCGACAACACCGGCTACATCACCGAGGGACAGTTCTACCTGAAGGGCGGCCGCATCGAGCCGTTCGGCAGCCTCAGCCGCCTCAAACAGCTGGTCAACGGGCGCACCCGGCCCGATCACCGCGCCATCATGGACCGCATGATCCAACTGTTCGCCGACTACCGGTCGACCCTCGAGAAGCGCTCCCTCGGGTTTCACATGAGCGCATGGGACGAAAAGCTGCTGCGGTTCGGCAGGCGTTTCGAGGACGAGCTGATGGACCTTTCGGTGAACCTGCCGCTCGAGCAGGCGCTCGACCTGTGCTGGTCCATCCTCGGCGCCATATTCGAGCCGGCGGAGGTCGGCATCAAGGACAGCCTGATCCGCGAGTACTGGAAAAAGTAGTGGCCAAGATCAAATTCACCAAGGGCGAGCTGAAGGCGCAGCGCGACGCGCTGCAACAGTTCCGTCGCTACCTGCCCACCCTGCAGCTCAAGAAGCAGCAGCTGCAGCTGAAGGTCTTCGAGGCCGCCAAGCAGCTCCAGCAGGCCGCGCACGAGCTGGAGTACCGCCGTCAATCGGTCCTCCCCTGGATCGGACTGTTGGCCGACCCGCTGATCACCCGCACCGACGCCCGCGGCCTGCTGTTGTTCGATGTGCGCCAGTACATCTTCCCCGCGGATGTCGTGACCACGCGGGAGAACATCGCCGGGGCGCTGGTGCCCCTGCTCCACGAGGTCCTGTTCCCGCCGCTCGACTACGACCTGCTGGAGACGCCGTTCTGGGTGGACCGCGCCGTCGAGAAACTGCGCGAGGTGGTGCGGCAGGCCATCGAGGTGTGGATCATCCGCGAGCGCATCCGTGTGCTGGAGCAGGAGCTGCGCACCACCACCCACCGCGTCAACCTGTTCGAGAAGGTCAAGATTCCCGAGGCCCTCGAGAACATCCGCCGGATCAACATCTACTTGGGCGACCAGCAGGCCAACGCGGTCGGCATCGCCAAGACCGCCAAGCGCAAACTCGAGCGGGCCGCATCGGCCGCCGGCCCGGACGGCACCGCGCCATGATCATCCGCATGAAAAAGGTCAGCGTCCTGCTGCAGGACAAGGATATCGCCGACGCTTTGGCGGCGCTGGGCCTCTTGGGCGTCCTGCACCTGGAGCATTTCCGCGCCCCGCAGGGCGGCGAGATCGAGGCCCTGGTCGAGCGGCGCGCGCGCCTGCAGCGGGTGATCGAGGCCCTGGAACAAGCCGGCGCCCCGCCACCCCAGGAGGGCTGCGGCAACGTCGAGGCGGTGTTCCGCAGCCTGGAGACGACCTTCAACGGCATCCGCGAATGGGAACAGCAGGTGCGCGACCTCCAGGCCCAGATTCGCAAATGGGAACCGTGGGGTGAGTTCAACCTGTACGACATCCAGGTCCTCCGGGAGAACGGCCTGCACATCCACCTGCTTGCGCTCACCGAGGCCCAGCTGGCCGCCTTGCCCGGGGACGCCATGGTCGCGCGCCTGGGCACCCTGGACGGCTTGGTCCAGGCCGTCGTTTGCACCCGTGACGGGCAACTCCCGGGCATCGAGGGGCAGCCCCTCCCCGAGCACAGCCCGCGCAAGCTCAGCGAGCTGCTGCGCATCGCCCAGGATGAGCGCGACTACCTCGAGCTGCGCATGCGCGCCAACGCCAAGTACCTGGACGCGCTGCGCCAGCATGCGCTGCGCCTGGAAAGCCAGATCGCTTTTCAGCGGGCCCTCGCCGGCCGCCAGGTGGAGGAGGACGGCCTGACCATCGTCCGCGGGTATTGCCCGGTTGACGCCCTGGAGCGGCTCGTCGCCTTGGCGCGGCGGCGCCAATGGGCGTGGCTGATCGAGGAGCCGGCCCCCGAGGACCCCGTGCCGACCCTGCTGCACAACCCGCGCTGGGTCGAGCTGGTGCGGCCGGTCCTGCGCTTCATCAACCTCCTGCCCGGGTATCGCGAGCACGACATCAGCGGCGTCTTTTTCGTGTTCTTCTCGGTCTTCTTCGGGATGCTCATCGGCGACGCCGGCTACGGGCTGCTGATCGGCCTCGGCACCCTCGGCGCCCACTGGAAATTCGGCCGCCGCCAGGCCGACCGCACGCCCTATTACCTGCTTTATCTCCTGAGCCTGATCACGGTGCTGTGGGGCCTGTTGACGGGCACCTTCTTCGGTCAGCTCCTGTTTCCCGGCATCCGGCCGCTCGCGCCCTGGCTGGAGGACCCCGCCAACATCGAGCGCCTGTGCTTCCTCATCGGCGCGGTGCACCTGAGCGTCGCGCATGTGTGGCGCGCCATGCTCCGGTGGCCCTCATTGGGCGTGCTCGGCGAGGCGGGCTGGCTGTGCCTGCTCTGGGGCATGTTTTTCCTAGCCGGCCTGTTGGTGCTGGGCGATCCACTACCGCGGCAGGCCCCGTTCCTGTTCATCGCCGGGCCGGTGCTCATCGCGCTGTTCTCCAAGCCGCACCGCAACCTCCTTCGGGCGGTCGGCGGCGGACTCGGCAACCTCGCCATGAACGCCGTCCGCACCTTCACCGACATCGTGTCCTACATCCGGCTGTTCGCGGTCGGGCTGGCGACCGTGGCCGTGGCCGACACCTTCAACGGGATGGCCGTCGCCTGGGGGTTCGACCATCCCCTGACCGGCTTCCTCGGTGCGCTCATCCTCGTTCTCGGCCACGTGTTCAACATGGTGCTCGGCGCCATGGCGATTCTGGTCCACGGCGTGCGCCTCAACGTGCTGGAGTTTGCCAGCCACATGGACCTCGAGTGGGCGGGAATCCCTTACGAGCCCTTCAAGACGTACACCGGCGACCGGTGAAAACAAGGAGATGATTATGGATACAATCGCATTGGCACCCTTCCAGGACTTGGGAATGGCGGGCGCCCTGGCGCTCGCGGCCGCGGGGTCCGCCATGGGAACCGGCATGGCGGGCATGGCCACCGTCGGCGCGTGGAAGAAATGCTACGCGCAGGGCAAGGCCGTCCCCTTTCTGCTGCTCGCGTTCGTCGGCGCCCCGCTCACCCAGACGATCTACGGCCTGATCCTCATGAACTCCATCCGGGCCGCCGCCGAACAGGGGGCGACCGCATGGTGGATCGGCCTGCTCGGCGGGTTCGCCATGGGCGTCTCCGCCATGATGCAGGGCCGCGCCGCCGCCGGCGCGGCCGACGCGCTCGCCGAGACCGGCAAGGGGTTCGCCAATTACATGATCGTGCTCGGCATCATCGAGACCGTCGCCCTGTTCGTCATGGCGCTGTTCCTCGGCATCCCCGCATCGCTGGCGCCGGGCACCTAAGCGCGGGCGCGGAACTCCGCGGCCTTTTCCGCGAGGCCGGCGGCGATCGCCTGCTCGCCCGTGAGGCCCTTCTGCTCGGCGTAGCGGCGCACCTCCTCGGTGATCTTCATCGAGCAGAAGGCCGGGCCGCACATGGAGCAGAAGTGGGCGGTCTTGGCGCCCTCCTGCGGCAGCGTGGCGTCGTGGAAGGCGCGCGCCTTCTCGGGGTCGAGCGACAGGTTGAACTGGTCCTGCCAGCGGAACTCGAAGCGCGCCTTGGACAGGGCGTTGTCGCGGTACTGCGCGGCCGGGTGGCCCTTGGCGAGGTCGGCCGCGTGCGCGGCGATCTTGTAGGCGATGACGCCGTCGCGCACGTCCTGCTTGTCCGGCAGCCCAAGGTGCTCCTTGGGGGTGACGTAGCAGAGCATGGCGGTGCCGTGCCAGCCGATCAGGGCCGCGCCGATCGCCGAGGTGATGTGGTCGTAGCCGGGGGCGATGTCGGTGGTCAGCGGCCCGAGCGTGTAAAACGGCGCCTCGTGGCACCAATCCAGCTGCTTCTCCATGTTCTCGCGGATCCGGTGCATCGGCACGTGCCCCGGACCCTCGCACATGATTTGGACGGAATGCGCCCACGCGCGCCGGGTCAGCTCGCCCTGGGTCCGCAGCTCGGCGAACTGCGCGGCGTCGTTGGCGTCGGCGATCGAGCCGGGACGCAGGCCGTCGCCGATCGAGATCGCGACGTCGTAAGCGGCGCAGATCTCGCAAATCTCGTCCCAGTGGGTGTGGAGGAAATTCTCCCGGTGGTGGGCCAGGCACCACTTCGCAAGGATCGAGCCGCCGCGCGAGACGATGCCGGTCATGCGCCGCACGGTCAGCGGGATGAAGCGCAGCAGCACCCCCGCGTGGATGGTGACGTAGTCGACCCCCTGCTCGGCCTGCTCGATGAGCGTGTCCCGGTAGATTTCCCAGGTCAGCTCCTCGGCGCGGCCGCCGACCTTCTCGAGCGCCTGGTAGATGGGCACCGTGCCGACCGGCACCGGGCAGTTGCGCAGGATCCATTCGCGCGTCTCGTGGATGTTCCGGCCGGTCGACAGGTCCATCAGGGTGTCGCCGCCCCAGCGCACCGACCAGAGCATCTTCTCGACCTCCTCCTCGATCGAGGAGGCCAGCGCCGAGTTGCCGATGTTGGTGTTGATCTTCACCAGGAAGTTGCGGCCGATGATCATCGGCTCGCTCTCCGGGTGGTTGATGTTGGCGGGGATGATCGCCCGCCCGCGCGCCACCTCCTCGCGCACGAACTCCGGCGTGATGAATTCCGGAATACACGCGCCCAGCGGTTCGCCGGGGTGCCGGTGGCGCAGGTCGTCGCGGGGGACCTCGGGCGACATGGCGGCCGCCTCCAGGCGCAGGTTCTCCCGGATCGCCACAAACTCCATCTCCGGGGTGATGATCCCCTTGCGCGCGTAGTGCAGCTGCGTGACCGGCTCCCCGCGCCCGCGCAGAACGGCCCGCCGCCTGCCGGTGAAGCGCCGCAGCGGATTCCGGCCGTTGCCGCTGAGCGCCCGCTCCCGGTGCGCCGCGGACAGGTAGCCGTCGTCCTCCGGGCGCGGCGCGCGGCCGGTGATTTCCGCGACGTCGCCGCGCTCGCGGATCCAGCCCTCGCGCAGGGGCGGCAGGCCGCGCATACAGTCGCCGTGGAAGTCCGGGTCGCCCCAGGGCCCGGAGGTGTCATACACCCGCACCGGCGCGTTCGCCTCGAGCGTGCCGTCCGCCAGCCGGGTCGGCCCCAGCCGGATTTCGCGCATCGGCACGCGCAGGTCCGGCCGGCTGCCCGGGATGTAAATCCGCGCCGACTCGGGAGGATAAGGGACGAATCGTGCCGTTGCCCCGCTGCTGGTTGGTTCGCGCATCGCGTTGCTTTCCTCTCCGAAGGCGTCAATCCTGTCAAGCCATGAAAGTCCTGCTCAAAACGCTGCTGGTCTTGGTCCTCGCCGGCCTGGTGCTGTCATTCGGATTGGCGGTGGCCCTGGTTTACAGCCCGGGTCTGCAGAAAGCGCTGCTGCTGGCCGCTGCCCCGCAGCGGCCCGGCGTGACGGTCGCGCTGGACCGGGTGCACCTGCGGCCCGGCCGGGCGGAACTGCGCGGCCTCGAGCTGCGCGCCGGCGCGGAGAGCCTGCGGCTGGATGCGCTCGAGCTGCGCTTTTCCTCCGCGGAGCTGCTGCGCCGGCGGCTGCGCGTCGACGCGTTTGTCGTCAATGGCCTGGTTCTCGACATCGCGGCGACCGGCGGCAAGGAGCTCGGAGCGGCCTTGGGCGCGGACGCGGCGGGCGAGCGGGGTAAGCCGGCGCCACCGGCTCCCGCAGCGCCGCCCCGGGACCCTCTGGCGCAGGCGCGCGAACTGCGCGGGCGGGCGTCCATCGACGGCGTCGCGCTCGAGGCCGCCGTGCTGCTGCCGGAAGGCGTGCGGCTGGACATGGTGCTGAAGGGCGGCGGCATCCGTGCCGGCGAATCCGGCGAGCTGCGCGCCGAGCTGGCCGCCGCCCGCGCGGCGGCGCCGCTGGCGGCCGGGTCCTTCCTCGTGCGCGTCGACGCGACTGACCGCGAGTGGATGCTCCACTACACGGCGACCGGGTCCGCCGATCTGCGGGCGATCTCCCAACTGGCCGTGCCCGGACAGGGACAGCCCCTGAGCACCGGCCGGCTGCGCTGGGAGGCCGCCGGAAAAATGGCGGAGCGGCACCGCATCGAGGCGGAAATCGCCCTCGACGAGCTGGTCGCCGCGGAATGGGAGGCGCTGCTGGGCCTGTTGCCGGAGGAGGAGGCGCCCGCGGCCAAGGACACCCGCCCCGACGCCGCGCCCCCGTGGGCCGGCTTGGAGGGCCGCATCCTCGCACGCATCGACCGCCTGCAGGTCGGCGCCGAGACGATCGCCGACGCGCGCGCCGAGCTGCGGATCGAGGACGGCCGCCGCGTGCGCGCCACCCTCGGGGCCGTCGGCGGCGGCGCGCCCCTGCGCGCCGATGCTGTATTGGATTTTGACGACAGCCGCCCGGACCTGCCCTATGCGCTGGCCGGCTCGCTGGATGTCCGCGGACTCGACGTGACGCCGTTCCTGCGCCCGCCGGACCCCCGCAAGCCGGGCATCCTTGAGGGCGCCTTCAACGTGCGCGGCCAGTTCCAGGCCCGGGCGCCAAACCTCGCCCTGCTGGGCGAGCGTGCCGCGGGCGAGTTTGTCCTGGAGTCCTCCCGCGGGGGCGTGTTCCGTCCCCTCGGCGAGCGCACCGCCGCCGCGCAGGGCATCTCCGGGCTCATCGGCGGCCTCGCCGGCGGCGTGCGCCAGTTGCGGTGGATTCAGGAGGTCGTCGACCAGGTCCAGGAAATACCCTACACGCGCGTGAGCTTCCGCATGGGGCGTGAGCCGAGCCTCGACTGGTTCCTGCGCGACCTCGACCTTGTCAGCCGCGAGGTCCGCATCCGCGGCGGCGGCAGGCTGCAGCATGTCGCGGGCGCCACCCTTGCGGACCTGGCCGCCCTCCCCGTGGACTTCCAATTCCAATTGCACGCCAAGGGGCGCCTGGCCGAATCCCTGCGCGCCGGCAACCAGCTGCGCGCGGAGACGCCCGACGAACTCGGCTTCCTGCCGGGCCCGCCGCTCCCGATCCGCGGCTCCCTCGCCCAGCCGGAGTCGCTCTTTGTCAACCTCCTCATGGAGTCCGCCCAAGGCCTGCTGCCGGGGCTCCTGCGCGGGCGCTAGGCGCGTCTTGGCCCGCACAATGCCAAGGAGCCGCAAAGCGATAGGCAGGCACTCCGTTGACCCAGTGACTGTGTGAGCCTTTTGCGAATTCGGGCTTGTGCCGTTTCACTTGGAGCCGCATAACGGCCCGCATGTGCCAGAGCCGGAGAATTCTCGAGCTCCTGCGTCTGCTGCGACCGCCGCGCAAATGGAACCTGTGGGTGCTGCTGGCGCTGGGGGTGTTCGCCGGCCTGGCGGGAATGACTTTCCACGTCTCGCGCGCGTCATCGTATCTCACCAGCGACCCGGCCGCCTGCGTCAACTGCCACATCATGGCGCCGCAGTACGCGTCATGGCAGCGCGGCAGCCATGCGCGCCACACCACCTGCAACGATTGCCACGTGCCGCAGGATCTTGTGCGCAAGTACGCGTTCAAGGCCTACGACGGCAGCCGCCACGCGTTCATGTTCACCTTCCGCATGGAGCCGGATGTCATCCGCATTCATGCCCCGGGCGCGTGGGTGGTGCAGCAGAACTGCGTGCGCTGCCATTCCAACCTGATGGGCGACACCATGGCCGCCCAAGGCGTCGCGCACGGCGGCAACCGCTCCTGCGTCGAGTGCCACCGCGACGCCGCGCACGGGCGCATCAGCAGCCTCGCATCGGCCCCGGACGCGCTTGTGCCGCAGCCCGACCCGATCCGGCTGCAGCCCCTGCCCCGCGGGGCCCGCCCTTGAATCCTCCTGAACCTTAAACCGCTACAACCATGAAATCCCTGACGGAAGCCATCGAACGACGTCCCTGGATCGGCTGGCTGCTGTTCCTCGCCACAGCGGCCGCCGTGTTCGCCATCGGCCTGCTGGCCGCCTCGATCATCGAGCGGCGCCAGGAGACCTACCGCGTCGACCGGGTGCAGCCCATCGGCGAATGGGAACCGCGCAACGCGGTGTGGGGCGTCAACTTCCCGCGCCAGTACGAGAGCTACCTGCGCACGCGGGAGACGGACTTCCGCAGCCCGCACGGCGGCTCGGCGGAGATCGACTACCTCGAGCGCTACCCGCGGCGCGTGATCCTGTGGGCCGGGTATCCGTTTTCCCGCGACTACAAGCAGGGGCGCGGCCACTACTGGGCGGTCACCGACGTGCGCGAGAGCCTGCGCACCACCGTCGAGACGCTGCCCGCCACCTGCTGGACCTGCAAGTCCACCGACACGCCGCGGGTCATGGCCGAGATCGGCCCGGCGGCCTTCTATGCCGCCAACATTCTGGAGATGGGGCACGAGATCACCAACCATATCGGCTGCCAGGATTGCCATGATCCCAAGGGCGTGAACCTGCGCGTCACCCGCCCGGCGCTCGCCGAGGCGTTCGAGCGCATGGGGCGCGACATCAACCATGCCAGCCACCAGGAAATGCGCTCGCTGGTCTGCGCCCAGTGCCATGTCGAATACTACTTTGCCGGCGCGGGACGGTACCTCGTCTTCCCGTGGGACCGCGGCTTCAGCGCCGAGGACATGGAGGAATACTACGACGCCCTCGAGTTCGCCGACTGGACCCACGCGCTGAGCCGCGCCCCCATGCTCAAGGCGCAGCACCCCGACTACGAGCTGTACATGACCGGTGTGCACGCCCAGCGCGGCGTCTCCTGCGCCGACTGCCACATGCCCTACAAGAGCGAGGGCGGCCGCAAGTTTACCGATCACCACCTGCGCAGCCCGCTGGCCAACATCGCCAACGCCTGCCAGGTGTGCCACCGCGAAAGCGAGTCCACGCTGCTGCGCGACGTCGTCCAGCGGCAGGAACAGGTCAAGCACCTCATGCACATCGCCGAGGACGCGCTCACGGCCGCGCACATCGAGGCCAAGGCCGCATGGGACGCCGGGGCCACCGCCGCGGAAATGCGGGAGGCGCTCACCCTGATCCGCCACGCGCAGTGGCGCTGGGACTGGGTCGCCGCCGCCAACGGCGCCGGCGTGCACTCCCCGACGGAGTCCAACCGCGTGCTCGGCACCGCGATCCAGAAGGCCGGGGAGGCCCGCCGCGCCATCGCCCGCGTGCTGTTCGCCCACGGCGTGACCGAGCCGGTGCCGATGCCCGACATCTCCACCAAGGCGCTCGCCCAGGCCTACGTCGGGCTCGACATGGCCAAGGTCGAGGCGGTCAAGGAGCGCCAGCGCCGCGAGCTGTTCCCGGAATGGGACCGCAAGGCCGCCGAGCGCGAGGCAGCCCTGCCCCCCGTGCTCAAGGCCGACGCCCCCCGCTACCGCGCCCCGCGGCCCTGAACCCTGTGTCCCACCTTCGCCCGCTGCCGGCCCACAAGAGGCTTGCCAAGCTCCCGCCGGCTTCTGTTTGCTGCCCGCAACGATCATGGCCAAAGTCAACACTATCAAGAAGAAGAACGTCATCCGCTACAACAACGAGCCCTGCCTGGTGCTCGAGTGCGTGATCCGGACGCCCCCCAACCTGACCTCCTTCTGCCAGATGACCCTGCGCAACCTGGTCAGCGGCAAGGTCATCCACGTCCGCTGTCCGGTCAGCGAGAGCTTCGATGTGCTCAGCAACGACGTGCGCAAGGTCGAGTTCAGCTACGAGAACCAGGGCGTCTATTACTTCATGGATGACGAAACCTTCGAGACCTACGAAATTCCGAAGGACATGATCGCCGACGAGATTCCCTACCTTGTCCCCAACCACCACTACGAAATTTTCATGGTCGAGGGCAATCCGCTGACGGTGAACCTGCCGGCGGTGGTTGAGATGAAGGTGGCGGACGCCCCCGAGGCCGTGCGCGGCGACACTTCCGGCAATGTCCAGAAGCCGGTCACCCTCGAGACGGGCAAGACCGTCATGGTGCCGCTGTTCATCAAGACCGGCGACATCATCCGCGTGAAGACCGACGACGGCACCTACCAGGGCCGGGCCTGATCCCGCACGCCGCCTCCCCGGCCGCAGGCAAAATATGCGGTTGAAATTGTCGGAAAACCCTGTTTTTCCGGTAACCCATGTTACGGAAACGTTACGGCTGGGGACTGGTTTTGTGGACGGTGGCCTGCCTCGGTGCGGGCGCGAACACGCTCGAGGAGCGGCTGGCCGCCTTGGAGCAGCGGATGGCCGAGCTGGCGGCGGAAAACGCGGCGCTGCGCGCCGAACTGGCGGCGCTGCGCCCGCCGCCCGCCGCGCAACCCCCGGCCGCGCAACCGCCCCCCGTGGCGCCCGACACCGCGGGGCGGTCGGTGCCCGCGCCGGTTGTGCAGCCCGCCGGCAAGGAATGGAAACTGGCGCTAGGGGGGCTGGTGCAGGTGCACGCGGAACTCGGCGACAGCCCGGACGACCGCTACGACGACCTGCATGACCGCTTTTTGGTGCGCCGGGCGCGACTCAACGCCACGGCCACGTTCGCCGAGCACTTTCTGGCCAAAATCGAGGCGGACTTCGGCGCCGGATCGATCAACGCCGGCTCCAACCTGCGCGGGCAGATGACGGATGGCTACGTTGAATGGCGGCAATATCCCGAATGCATGGTCCGCCTCGGCCAATTCAAGACCCCGTTCGGTTACGAGCAGCTTGCCTCCGATCCGAAGCTGCTGACCATTGAGCGCGCCCTCTCCAGCGACAAGTTGACCGTCGGCCGCCAGATCGGCGGCGCCCTTTCCGGCGACCTGCTGGACCGGCGGCTGAACTACGCGGTCGGGCTGTTCAACGGCAACCGGGTCAATTCCGGCGACAACGACAACGACGACTTCATGGTGGCCGGCCGTCTGGGCCTGCTGGCCTTCACGGGCAAGGTCGCCGGGCGCGACGCGAAGTGGGCGGTGGCCGCCAACGCCTTCACCACCGACGACACCGGCACCGCCTTCACCGGCCGGCGGGAAGGGCTCGGATTCGACACGCAGTTGACCCTCGGGCCCGCCGAGCTGCGGGCTGAATGGCTGCGCAACAAGTCGCGCTGGTCCACCGGCGACCGCGTCGCCGCCGAGGGGTGGTCGCTGCTGGCCGGCTGGACCTTTGACCCGCAGTGGCGCGCCGTCGTCCGTTTCGACACCTACGACAGCAACACCCGTAGCGGCAACACCACGACGGACGAGTGGACCTTCGGCCTCGACTACTGCCTGCTCGGCGACGATCTCAAGCTGTCCTTGAACTATCTGTACGGGAAGCAGCCGGCGCCGTCCGACTGGCAGGGACGGCTGTTGGGCCGGGTGCAGGTGGTGTTCTGACGGGCCGTCCGCCCCCGTGGCACGGGGATGCATGAAAATCCATCCGCGCGGACCAGGCCGCGACGACCGAATCGTCGACCCCGAACGATTCCGCCGGCTCGACCTGGCTGATGCACATGGGCAGGCCCCCTCAGTTTTCGGCAAGGATTTGGCGCGCCCGCGCCAGCGCGTCGTCAAAGGTGGCGCAGAAGTTCGCCCGGCCGATCACGTCGATGAACCCCGCCTTGCGCAGCATCTCGAGCGGCTGGCGGTGGATGCCGCTGAGAATGACGGTGCCGCCGCGGCTCTGCATGCGCTCGACGACGCTCTCCAGCGCGTTGAGGCCGGTGGCATCCATCGCGGTCACGAGATGGATGCGCAGAATCAGGACCTTCGGCCATTCCTCGACGCGCGCCAGGGCGTCCTCCATCTTCTCGGCCGCGCCGAACAGGAACGGCCCGAAGATGCGGTAGACCAGCACCCCTTTGGGGATTTCCTTGCCTTGGGCGATGTGCTCGGGCCGCTCCAGCATGTCCTCGGAGGTGACGAGGCTCACCTCGGTGGTGGCGGACACGCGCTTGATGAACAACACGGCGGCCAGAACCATCCCCACTTCAACCGCGATCACCAGATCGAACACCACCGTCAGCCCGAAGGTGGTGAGCAGCACCAGCGCGTCGCTGCGCGGCATCTTGCCAAGGCGGCGCAGCTCGTGCCACTCGCCCATGCGCAACGCCACCGCCACCAGCACGGCCGACATCGCCGCCATGGGAATGTAGACCGCCCACCGCGCGGCCAGCAGGATCACGGCCAGCAGGGTCAGGGCGTGGATCACGCCGGCCAGCGGGGTCTTGGCCCCGTTGTTGATGTTGGCGGAGGTGCGGGCGATCGCGCCGGTGGCCGGCAGGCCGCCGAAGAACGGGCACACGATGTTGGCGATGCCCTGCGCGATCAGCTCCGTGTTGCTGTCGTGCCGGTCGCCCGAGAGGCCGTCGGCCACCACGGCGGACAGCAGCGACTCGATCGCTCCCAGCAGCGCGATCGCCGTGGCCGGCCCGATCAGTTCGCGCACCAGGTCCCAGTCGAACGCCGGCAGGCTGGGCAGGGGCAGCCCGCGCGGGATCGCAGCGGCGCCGAACTTGGAGCCGATGGTGGCCACGCCGTGCGCCTCGCCCCACCCCGTCAGCGCGACGAAGGCGGTGGCCCCGAGCATGGCGACGATCGAGCCGGGCACGATGTGCACCTTGAGACGCGGCCACAGCAGGATCACCGCCACGCAGCCGGCCGCCAGCCCCAAGGCATACAGGTTCGCGGAGGAGAGGTGCTCCCACAGCCAGAGGATTTTCTCGAAGAACTCGCGCGGCGGCCCGCCCTCGGCGTGCAGGCCGACAAAGTCCGGCACCTGGGTGATCATGATCGCCACCGCGATGCCGGTCGTGAAGCCGCTGGTCACCGGCCATGGGATGTATTTGATGAGCGCGCCCATGCGGGCGATGCCCATGACGATCAGGATCACCCCGGCCATCATCGTCGCGGCCAGCAGCCCGCCGTAACCGTGCCGCTGCACGATCAACAGGATGATCGGGATGAACGCCGCCGTCGGCCCCCCGATCTGTACCCGGCTGCCGCCCAGCAGCGAGATCAGCAGCCCGGCGATGATCGCCGTGAACAGGCCCAGCGCCGGCGCGGGCAGCGGCGTCTCCGCCCCGGGCGGCACGCTCGCAATGCCCAGCGCAAGGGCCAGCGGCAGCGCGATCAGGCCGACGGTCAGCCCCGCCACCAGCTCGCCGCCAAGCTTGAACTGCGGCCGCCGCCGGGGGTCGAACAACTCCAGCGTCCGCGGCCGGAAGGATACGGTCTTGACAGGCAGGTTCATCGTCCAATCCCAAAATCCAGATTCAAATTGACCTCCGCGCGCCTGCCCGCGCTCCTGCCGCCCCCACTTCCGGCATACGCCCGCGCTTCCTTGCCATTGTATTCCCCGATCGCTACCCGAGCTTGCGGGGCTTGTACCCGAGCAGTCGCAGCCCGTTGAGGCAGACCAGCACGGTGCTGCCCTCATGGCCGACCACGCCCAGCGGCAGCGGCAAATTGAGCCCGAGGGCCGCGGCCACCAGCACGACGATTACGCCGCCGGCAAAGGCCAGATTCTGCCGCAACACGCGCCGGGCATGGCGCGCCATGCCGGTCAGCAGTGCGATGTTTTCCAGGCGGTCGCCCATCAGGACCACATCGGCCGTCTCCATGGCGATATCGGTTCCGGCGGCCCCCATGGCCACGCCGAGGTGCGCGGTGGCAAGGGCCGGCGCGTCGTTGACGCCGTCGCCGACCATCATCACGGTGCCCTCCTCCTTGAGTTGGTGGATGACCCGCACCTTGTCCTCGGGCAGCAGCTCCGCCATGAACTCGTCGATGCCCGCCTGCCCGGCGATGTGCCGCGCGACCGCGGCATGGTCGCCGGTCAGCATCACGACCTTGCGCACGCCCATCCGGCGCAGGCTGGCGGCGACCCCGCGCGCCTCCGGGCGCAGCGTGTCGGCCAGCGCGAACACGGCCCGCACCTGCAGCCGGCCGCCGGAGCGTTCGCCCAGCCACACGCAGGTCTTGCCCTGGGCCCCGAGGGGAGCAGCCAGGTCGGCCAGGCGGCGGTGGTCCTCCGCGCGCAGCTCGGTGAACAGGCGCCTGCTGCCGGCAATGTAGTCAGTTCCCGCGACATGGGCCTCCGCGCCCCGGCCCGGGCTGGCCTGGAAGCCGGTCGCTGCGGGCAGCTCGAGGCCGAGGCCGCGCGCCGCCGCCACCAGCGCGGCCGCCAGCGGGTGCTCCGACTTTGCCTCAAGGGCGGCGCAGCAGGCCAGCCATTTTCGGGCGGATTCGGGCAGCGGACCGCCTTCAAGGGCAAACACCCCCTCGGCGGTGACGATGTCAGTGACCGTCGGCTTGCCGTGGGTCAGGGTGCCGGTCTTGTCAAAGGCGACGATGTCCACACGGGCCGCGCTCTCGAGGTGCGATCCGCCCTTGATCAGGACGCCGCGCCGGGCCGCCCCGCCGATGGCGGAAAGCACCGTCGCCGGGGTGCTGATGATCAGCGCGCAGGGGGAGGCCACGACCATGACCGTCATCGCGCGGTAAAACGCCGCCGCGAACGCCTCCCCCCACAGCAGCCAGGGAACCAGCACCACCAGGACGGTGAAAGCGATCACCCCGGCCGCATAGCGTTGCTCCGCCTTCTCAAGGAACCGCTGCGTGCCGGATTTCTCCGCCTGCGCTTGCGCGACCAGCTTCACCATGCGCGCCAGCGTGGAGTCGGCCGCGCCGCGGGTCACCCTGATTTCCAGACCGCCGGTCTGGTTGAGCGTGCCGGCAAAGACCGGCGCGCCCGCAGCCTTGCCCACGGGCAGGGACTCCCCCGTCAGGCTCGACTCGTCGAGCGTGCTCCGCCCCTCCGCAATGACGCCGTCGACCGGGATCAGCTCGCCCGGCCGCACCACCACCACGTCGCCGGGCACAAGCGCCTCCAGCGGCACGCGCTCGGTCTGCCCGTCGCGCTTGCGCAGGGCCGTGTCCGGCCGCAGGGTCAGCAGCGCCTCGATCGCGCGCCGGGTGCGCGCCAGGGCGTAGCGCTGCAGCACGTTGGAGAAGCTGAACAGGAACAGCAGCAGCGCGCCCTCGAAGGGCGCCCCGACCGCCGCCGCCCCGAGCGCCGCCAGCACCATCAGCACGTCGATGTCGAGGGTGCGTTCGCGCAGCGAGGCGACCGCCGACCGCACCCCGTACTGGCCCGCGAATACATAGGCGCCCACGTACAGGATATTGGCGATGCGCGCGTCCGCCGCCTGTCCGGCGATCAGCCCCGCCACCAGGAACACAAAGCCCAATCCGCAGGAAATCTCCTCGTTTAACTCGCCGGCGCGCACCCGCGCCCACAGCCCTTGCCGGGCCGCCACAAGGGATGTTTCGAGCGGCTCCACCCGCGCGCCCGCCTGCCGCACCCCCGCAAGGACCGCCGCCTCGTCCGCGACCGTCGCGTCGAAGGTCAGGCACAGCACATGCCCGATGTAGGTGGCCGTGGCGTGCCGCACGCCGGGCACCTTTTCCACCCGGCGCTCCAGCTTGGCCGCCGCCGCCTCGCAGGCCTGACCGTCCAACCGCAGCGCGAACCGCCGAAGGTCGCCCAGCACCGGCCGGACATGCTCGCTGGCGATCTGCCGGATGTCCGCCTCGCTCAGGCGCCGCGGATCGTAGGCGATTTCCACCGCCAGGCCGTCCTTGACCGGACGCACGCCGACGATGCCCTCGTGATCCGCGATCGTGTGGGTCCGCCCTCCCGCGCCCCCACCCGCTTGCCCCGCAGGCCTGCCGATTGCCGACATAACCCGTCCATTCGAAGGCTCCGCCGCCCGGCCCTTGCAAGGAAATTTTCCGCCCCCGCCCGACGCCAACCGCTTGACAGCGCGATGGCCGAGCCGGATAAGCCGGCCATGCAATGCGGGCCGGGGAACAAGCCGACCGTCCTCATCCTCTGCACCGGCAACTCCTGCCGCAGCCACATGGCCGAGGGCATCCTGCGGCACGCCGCCGGCGACCTGCTGGAAGTGCACAGCGCGGGCTCCCAGCCGGCCGGCTATGTCCACCCGATGGCCATCGCGGCGCTGCGCGAGATCGGCATCGACATCTCCGGGCACCGATCCAAGCACATGGACGAGTTCCTTCACCGGCACATCGACACCGTCATCACGGTGTGCGGCAACGCGGACCAGGCCTGTCCGGCGTTCCCCGGACAGGCGCACCGCTACCACTGGGGTTTCGACGATCCCGCCCGCGCCACCGGCACCGCTGAGGAGATCATGGCCCAATTCCGCCGCGTGCGCGACCAGATTCGGCTGGTTTTCGAGGCCTTCGCCGCCGGCTACCGGCAGGGCCGCCAGTGCGCCTGAATGCCCCCTTGCGGGCCGCGGGTTGCCCCGTCACGCGAGCAGTCGCTTCATTTCCTCGATGCCGGGCACCCGGCCGGCGACCTTGACCACGCCGTCCACCGCCATGGCCGGCGTCATCATCACGCCGAAATCGGCGAAGCGCTTGATTTCTGTGATCTTCTCGAGGCGGTACTCAAGCCCGAGCGCGTCGGCCGCCTGCTTGGCCGATTCCGCGAGGTGGTTGCATTTGGCACAGCCCGTGCCGAGAATCTGGATGGTTTTCATGGTTTGGTTGGTTTTGGTCAAAAAAGGGCGCCGTACAGCCAGCCGCTGAGCGTCGCCATGACTACCGTCAGGCCGACGTAGGCGGCGGTCTTCTTCGGGCCGATGACGGAATTGATCACCAGCATGTTGGGCAGGCTCAGCGCCGGCCCGGCCAGCAGCAGCGCCAGCGCCGGCCCATTGCCCATGCCGTTGCCCAGCAGGCCCTGCAGGATCGGGATTTCCGTCAGGGTCGCGAAATACATCAGCGCCCCGGCCACCGCGGCGAACAGGTTGGCGCCGGGGGAGTTGCCGCCGACCGACTGGCTGATCCAGCCCGCCGGGATCAGCCCCTCGTGGCCCGGCCGCCCGAGCAGCAGCCCGGCCGCCAGCACCCCGCCCAACAACAGCGGCAGGATCTGCTTGGCGGTGCTCCAAGACTGGTCAAACCACTCGCCCGCCTCGCCGGCGCGCCCCGCCGTCAGCCACGCCAGCCCGAGCACGCCCACCAGAAACGGGCCGGGCGGATGCCCCGGCAGCGCCAGCGCCGTCGCCGCCACCGCCAGCCCCACAATGCCCAGCCGCCAGCGCGCCATCCCGAACCAGCGCCACAGGATCAGCCCGAGGCATGCCGCCAACCCGGCTGTCAGCCACCACTTGACCGCATGCACCGCATGGAAAAACCCCGCCGCGCCGCCCGGCTCGCCCCAGTTGGCAAACACCAGGATGCCGACCAGCGTGGCGAAAAACAGCGACGTCTGCCAGAGCGGTCGGACCGTTTGCGGTTCCGGCAAATGCGCGGCGGCCGCCGCCTTGGCCCGCTCCTCCCGGCGGAACAGCCACGCCATCATCAGCCCGATCGCCACGCTGAACAGTACCGCTCCGATGGTCCGCGCCAGGCCAAGCTGCGCGCCCAGCACCTTCGCCGTCAGGATGATCGCAAGGGCATTGATCGCCGGTCCCGAATACAGAAAGGCCGTCGCCGGCCCCAGCCCCGCACCCATCCGGTAGATGCCCGCAAATAACGGCAGCACCGTGCACGAGCATACCGCAAGGATGGTCCCCGACACCGCCCCGACCCCGTAGGCCAGCGGCTTCGGCGCCTTCGGCCCAAGATGGCGCATCACCGCCGCCTGCGACACGAACGCCGCGATCGCCCCCGCGATCCAAAACGCCGGCAACAGACACAAGATCACATGCTCCCGCGCATACCACTTGGCCAGCTCCAGCGCCTCCACCACCGCCCCGTCAAAGCGCGGCTCACCCACCGGCAAATGATAAAACAGCAGGAATACCCCCGCCAACGCCACCGCAATCCGACCCTCCCTGCGCTTGTCCATCACACGCCCTCCCCGCCGCTTTCCAACCCGGCGTATGAAGCGATCCGCTCCGGTTGCCCAACCGGATCTTCCAGACACGCGATGAACCGCGCCACGCACGGCAAGGACAGCCGGTAAAACACCTGCAGCCCGCGCCGCTCGTCCGCCACCACCCCCGCCGCCTTCAGCACCGACAGGTGCCGCGACACCGTCGACCAGCCCAGCCGCGCCACCTTCACCAAATCGCACACACACCGCTCCCCGCACGCCAGCTCCCGCACCATGCGCACCCGCGCCGGATGCCCCAGCGCCTTGAACACCGCCGCCACCCGCGCCCCACGCCCACTCCGCCTGCCGTCCCTCCCGGCCATATCGTCTCCCCCACGCTATTTCGCCAAAAAGCGAAATAATCAAGCGAAAATCCCGGTCGGCGTGGCGGAAGGGCCGCCGCAGGGGGGGAAGGATTTCAGAACAGCCGCTCGACGGCGCGGGCCAGGCCGGCGCGACTGAGCGGCTTGGCGATGGTGAGACAGCGGTGCTGCGGGTCGGCCATGACCTCCTCCTGCGACTGGCTGATGAGGCAGGTGGTGAAGATGACCGGGGTGGAGCGGTTGTCGCCGGCATGCCGCAGGGCCGCATGCAATTCCCAGCCGTCCAAGCCGGGCATCATGATGTCGCAGAGGATGAGATCGACCGGGTTCGCGAGAAGGAAGGTGAGGGCCTTCGGGGCTTCCTCAAAGAAGTGGAGCGTCACTTCGGTATCGGCCAGCAGGCGCTGGAGGATGTCGTGCTGTTTGCTGTCGTCATCGACCAGGCAAATGGTCTTGCCGTCAAGCAGGTCGGGCAGGTCGCGCCTGGAATGGATCGGTTTGCGCAGGGTTTTCATGGGGTTGCAAGGATTCACTGGGAACAATACGCGGCGCCTCGCCTGCCGTCAAGCCGAGGCATTGGGCGATGGCGGCGCGCAGCTCGCCGGCCATCACCGGCTTGACCAGTTGGACCGAGACACCGTGCGGGGACTTCTGGTGGCGGGTTTCGAGGGGACTGAGCAATTCGATCACCGGCAGCGCCGCCTCCGGTGCATCGGGGGCGAGCGGCCACGGGGGAAGCGTGGAGCGCAGGTCGCTGCGGTAGGCGATGTCGCGCACCACCACCTGGCAGCCGGCCGGTGCGTCGCGTGACACCTCGCAGTGCAGGGCGCGCAGCAGACCGGCGATACGGCTGGCGTGGGCGCGGTTGACCGAGCACAGCAGGACGCGCACCGGCGGCTCAAACGGCGCCGGGTGGGTGTGCTCGTCAAGGAAGGATTCCCCGACCATGGGAAGGGGCAGCAGGAGGCGGAACCGCGCGCCGGGACCGTCCGGGTCGCTGCACTCGATCAGGTCGCCGCCCATGCCGCGCGCCAGCCGCCGGCTGATGACCAGGCCGAGCCCGGTTCCCTCGAAGTGGCGCGTGGCCGACGCGTCGCCTTGCGAGAACGGCTGAAACAGCTTTTGGCGGGTGGCCGGCGTGATGCCGATGCCGGTGTCCTCGACGGTGAGCCGCAGCAGGGCGCGGGGGTCGGGCTCGTTTTGGTAAACCCCCTCAAGGATCAGGTGGATGTTGCCTTCCCGGGTGAACTTGACGGCGTTGCTCAGCAGGTTGAGCAGAATCTGGCGCACCCGCAACGCGTCGCCCTGAACATGCTGCGGCACCCTGCCCTTCAGTTCGATGGAAAACTCGAGGCCTTTGTCCCACGCGGCGGGACCCGCCTGCTCGAGGGCGTCGGAGATCACCTCCAGTATCGCGAAGGGCTGGCTGGCAAACTCCAGCTTGCCGGCCTCCAGGCGGGAGAATTCGAGCATGTTGTTGATCATGCCGAGCAGGTGGTGGCCGGATTTCTCGATTGCTTCGAGCGCCTCGCGGTCCTCCGGCGGATAGGCCTGGTTGGCCTTCAACAGGGCGCTGTAACCGATGATGGAGTTGAGCGGCGTGCGGATTTCGTGGCTCATCAGCGCCAGAAATTCGGACTTGGCCCGGCTGCCGGCCTCCGCCTCCTCGCGCGCCTGCACCAGCGCCTCGGTGCGGCGCTGCAACTGCTGCGCCATGACATTGAAGGAATGGGCCAACTGGCCGACCTCGTCGTCCGCCTCCATGGTCACGCGGGTCTCCAAGTGTCCTTTGGCCAGCTCGCGGGCGGCGTCGGCAAGGGATTTCAGGGCGCTGCCGAAATAGTGCCCGAGCCAGCCGGACAGCAGCACCAGCAGCACCAGCAGCGCGGCGGACAGCAGCAGCGCGCGGTTGACCTGCTGACGGGCCGGCAGCACCATGCGGTCCCACGGTTCAAGATAGTACAGGAACCACGGCACCGGCTCGAGCCGCACCACGCACAACGCCCAGTCGTTGACGCCGTCCAATTCCCGCTGGAGCCGGAACACCTGCTGCGGCAGGGGCGCGTCGTCAACCTGTGGCCGGAAGAATTCCAGGAAAAAGAAGCGCGCCCGGCCGGCTGGGTCCGCATGGATCACCCGTTCTCCGAGTTCGGCCAGCACGCGGCTGTTGCGGTCCACCAGCACCGGCCGCGCGGTCGGGCTCACGTTGCCCTTGACCAGCAGGTTGCGCAGCACCGCCGCGTTGTAGGAAAGCCGCAGCAGCCCGACGGGTTGCCCGTCGCTCAGGATGGGCGCGCTGAAGATGATTTCGTCCGGCCGCCCACCCCGTCCCGGGGCGAACACCACGACCGGTTGGCCGCTGAGCAGCGGGGCCGTGAACCAGTGGTCGCCATAATCAAGCTCCGTCGCTTCCGGGCCGTCCGGGGCGCCGAGCGCAAGCAGCGGCACGGCTTCCAGGCTGTAGATGGCCGCGGAGCGGAAGAATACCGGGTCCTCGGCCGCCAGGTTGTTCAAAAAGCGCCGCGGCCCCGTGCCCGGCACCGCGGCCGCCCGCACCGCGGGGTCCATGCCCGCGAAGCGCACCATGTCGGGCAGGCTGGCGAACTGCGCCACCTGGCGCAGCCCGATGTTCAGGAAGGTCTCGACCTTGTGCGCGCGCGCCGCCGCCGAGGCGGCCATGATCTCGCTGGTGTTGCGGGTGAGCGCCTCCTCGATCCGCGGGATGCCGTAGGCGATGAAAAACACCATCGGGATCAGGCCGACCAGCAGCGTGGCGAGGCGGATTTTCTGCGCCACCGACAGCGGCAGGCGGCCGAGCAGCCGCGGCGGGGCGTGGTTTTTGTTCCTCCTCCGCATGGCCATGGTCACTTCGGTCCGAACGGCCTGAGGATGGCCGCCATGGCCGCCGCCGTGGCATCGATGGACTGCTGACGAGTCACCAGCTTGCCCAGCTCGATCGGCAATTGCGTCATGGCGACGTCCGGCCACATGGGATGATGCGGCTCGGTGCCCATCCGGTTGAGGATCGCGTCCCGCATCACCGGGAAGTGCCGCGTGGTGCCGATGCCGGTCTCGCTCTGGCGGGCAAGGATGCGCGGATCGCGATAGGTGCTTTCACGGGTGGCGCTGGCCCCGCTGCCCAGCAGGCCGGCCCGCACCGTGATGTCCGGGCTGGTGACCCATTGCAAAAATACCCACGCCGCTTCCTTGGCATTCGAGTGGCGGTTGATGCCGAGGCAGCTGCCGCCCTGGTGGCTGATGCCCGGCGTCTCCCCGAACCCGCACTGCTGCGGCGGGCGCAGCGCCTTTTCCCGCGGCAATTCCGCCGCCTCCGCCAGCCCAGGTATCCGCGACAGGCGCGGGTCGTCGTACACCGGGAAGAATTCCGCCCAGGAGACATACAGCGCCGCCTCCCCGCGCGCGAAACTCTGGCTTTCCCCGTGCCAGTCCCAGGTGGTGACCCCGTCGGGCATGTGGCGGCCCAGCTCGAGCATGTAGGCCAGCGCCTCCTTGCCGGCCGCGTCGTCCAGGGCCGGCCGGCCGTCCTCGCGGAAGAACGAGCCGCCATGCGCCCACAGCCATGCCGACATGTGGCACAGCAACGCGTAGTGGCCCACCTTCCACTGGGCGGTCGTCCCCCGCATGTAGGGGGCATGGGCCCGGTCGATCTCGCGGCACACCCGCAGCCAGGCGTCGAGGTCGCGCGGGGGTTGCAGCCCCATCCGCGCAAACACGTCGCGCCGGTACATCGCGATGAAGATGGTGATGTCGTAGGGGATGCCGACCAGCCGGCCCTCGAAGCTCGCGGTCTTCTCCGGCAGCGGGCCCAGAAAATCGTTGTAGTTCCATTCCGGATACGCGAGGTCGCTCCGGCCGAGCCACGGCTCCATCGGCTCCAGCACCCCCGCGAAGCGCCCGAGCCAGGACTGGTCGATGTACAGCAGGTCGTGGTGGCCGGCCCGGCGGGCCGCGTCCATCGCGATCTTCGAATAGACCTGCTCGAGCGGCTCGAGGACCCATTCGACATCGATCCCGGTCAGCGGCGTGAATTCCGTCTGGACCAGCTGGCGGCAGGCCACCGACGGCGGCGTGTCCTCCGTCAGCACGCGCAGGGTCGCGCCCCGCAGCGCCTTGCCGGCGTCCTCGAGGAACGCCCGCGCCGGGCTGCCCGGGGCGCTCGCGCTCGCGTCGCTCAGCGCGTCCGCACGGGCCAACGAGCGGACGCCGCCGCGGCCCAGCCGGCTGCAGCCGGCCAGCGCCGGCCCCCCCAGCAGGACCGACCTCAAAAACTGGCGGCGGGTGCGGATCATGCTCGGACTCCGTTGAAAGCTCGGCCGGCGCCCCCTCACCAGTCCGGATCCAGAATGATGCGGTAGCGCGCCTTGCCGGATTCCAGATGCGCGAACGCCTCGTTGATCCGGGACATCGGGAAGCGCTCCGCGACCGCGCCGATGCCGTGCCGGGCGCAGAATTCCAGCATCGCGCGCACGGTCGCCGGCCCGCCCAGCGCCGAGCCGGACAGGCTCAGTTGCGAGCCCAGCAGCGTGAACGCCGGCGCCGGTATCGGCTTCGGCACCGCGCCCACCACGTGCAGACGGCCCCGCGGCGCCAGACAGTTCAGGTAGGCCTGCCAGTCCAGCTCCACGTTGACGGTCACCAGAATGAAATCCAGCGTTCCCGCGATCCGCTTCAGCGCCGCGCTGTCGCGGGAATTCACGACATGGTCCGCCCCCAGCCGCAGCGCCTCCTCCGCCTTGGACTCGCTGTGCGTGAACGCCGTCACCTCGCACCCCCACTTGTCCAGGAACTGCAGCGCGAAATGCCCCAGCCCCCCGATGCCGACCACCCCCGCGCGGTGCGTCGGCTGCACCCCGCATTGGATGATCGGATTGAAAACCGTGATGCCGCCGCAGAACAGCGGCCCGGCCGTCGCCAGGTCCACCCCGGCCGGCAGCGGCGTCGCCCACACCCATTGGCACCGCACCCGCTCGGCAAAGCCGCCCGGCCGCCCCACGATCGTGTCCTCCCGCCCCGCGCATAGGTTGTGGTCGCCCCGCAGGCACGCCGCGCAGCTCAGACAGCTGCGCGCGAACCAGCCGACCCCCACCGTGTCGCCCACCCGCAGGTTCGGCACCGCGGCGCCCACGGCTTCCACCTCCCCCACCACTTCGTGCCCGCCCACAAACGGGTAGCGCGTCATCCCCCAGTCGTTCCGCAGCATCGACAGGTCCGAGTGGCAGATGCCGCAGCTGCGCACCCGCACCGCCACTTCGTCCGCACCCAGCGGACCCGCTTCATATTCGTACGGCTCCAGCGCCCTGCCCGGCTCCAAGCATGCATACGCCCGCGTCGTCATCTCCTCTCCTGTTCTGCCCGCCCAGGCCCGCAAGGTCAAGCATCCCGGCGGCGACATTTAAATTATTGACCTGACCCCTTTCAGCAGGGCAGCAGGACGGCGTCGCCTTCGGCGGGGACGGTGACGTCCCAGTGGAACTGGCGGCGGATGTGGTCGGCGAGGGCGGCGGCGGCGGGGGGCTCGCCGTGGACCAGGAAGACGCGCTTGGGGTGCTTGTTGAAGCCCATCAGCCAGGCGAGGATTTCGCGGTAGTCGGCGTGACCGGAGAAGCCGTCGATATGCTCGACGCGGGCCCGGATGGGGACATCCTGGCCGAACATGCGGACGGCGTCGCGGCCGTCGCGGATGGTGCGGCCGCGGGTGCCCTCGGCCTGGTAGCCGATGAAGAGGATGGTGTGGCGCGGGTCGGGCAGGCGTTCCTTGAGGTGGTGGAGGATGCGCCCGCCGGTGGCCATGCCGCTGGCCGAGATGATGATGGCGCCGCTCTCGATCTGATTGATGGCGATGGATTGCTCGCGGCTGGAGGCGATGCGCAGCTTGGCCGGGTGGAACAGGTTGACGCCGGCGAGGGACTGCTTGCGGCAGATCAGGTTGAGGTCGGCGATATGGCGGCGGTGTATTTGCAGGGCCTCGCTGGCCATGGGCGAGTCGAGGTACACGGGCACTTCCGGGATGCGCCCGGCCTGCTCGAGCTCGCGCAGCACGTAGAGGAGGGTCTGCGCGCGGCCGACGGCGAAGGACGGCACGAGCAGGACCCCGCCCCGCGCCAGGCTCTCGTTGACAACGCGCTCCAGCTCGCGCTCCGGAGCGACGCCATCGTCATGGAGGCGGTCGCCGTAGGTGGATTCCAGGACCAGGTAATCGACATTGTAGGCCGGCGCCGGGGGGCGCAGGATGGCATCGGTGGGACGGCCGAGGTCGCCGCTGAAGACGATCTTGTGGGGCTTGGCGGCGCCCTGGGTCTTCAGGTCGAGGAACCCGGCGCCCAGGATATGGCCGGTGTCGCGGTATTTGGCGCGCAGCCCGGGGGCGGGCGCGAAATGCTCCCCGTACTCCACCGGCGCGAGCAGCGGCAGCACGTTGCGGGCGTCCTCCTCAGTGAACAGCGGCTTGGCGGGCTTGTGCTTGGAATAGCCGATTTTGTTGGCCCACTTGGCCTCTTCCTCCTGCAGGTGGCCGGTGTCGGGCAGCAGGATGGCCGCCAGCTCCGCGGTGGCGCGGGTGCAATAGATCGGTCCGGAGAAGCCCGCCTTGACCAGGGCCGGCAAATAGCCGGTGTGGTCGATGTGCGCGTGGGTCAGGATCACCGCGTCGATGCTCGTCGGGTCGACCGGCAACGGTTCCCAGTTTTTGAGCCGGTTCTGCTTGGTCCCCTGGAAGAGCCCGCAGTCCACCAGCAGGCGCTTGCCGTTGACCTCGACCAAGTGGCGGCTGCCGGTGACCGTCCCCGCGGCCCCCATGAATGTCACCCGCATCATGGCGCGGCTCCTTCCCGTGGCGTTGCTGACCGCATGCGAGGACGCTCGCAGCAGCCGGCGTCCCTGACAACCCCGAACTGCCGGAAAAATCGCGCAATTTGTCTGTTCATCCCCCCTCGGCCGGTCAACAATGCCGGGCATGCGATTATGGAAACCGCCGGGCCCCCTGTCGGAGAGCGAGGAAAGCCGCTGGCAGCGGTGGCGCCGGATTTTTGACATCCTCGAGGACCGGCAGGTGGTGCCGGTGCAGGAGCTGATCGAACAGACCGGCGCCAAACCCCACCTGATCGAGCAGGACATCGAAACCCTGTGCGCCGAGGGCCTGCTGCAGCGCACCGCCAAGGGCGGCGTCGCCCTCGAGGACTACCGGCCCGAGAAAAGCCTCGAGGAGCGCTCCATCGAGGACCAGGTCGACAAGGCCCACCTCGCGCGCCTGGCCGCCGAGAAATACATCACGGACGGCATGACCGTGCACATCGACGCGAGCACGACGGCGCAGGCCATCGCCCCGTTCATCGCCAAGAAACGGCTGACGGTGGTGACCAACGGCTTGTCGCTGATCGCGGACCTGCGCCGGTTCCAGTTCATGGGCGAGATCGTCTGCGCGGGCGGCCACTACCGGATGAAGTCCAACTCCGTGGTCGGCGATTCGGCCTGCGCGCTCATCGCCGCCCACAAGGCCGACCTCGCGATCCTCAGCATCGCCGTGATCTCGCCGCGCCTGCAACTGATGGAGGCCCATCCCGGAGAGGCCCTGGTCAAGCGGGCCATGATCCAGAACGCGCGGCGCACGATCGTGCTGGCGATGCCGCACAAGTTCGGCGAGGCCTCCCTGCTGACCGTCACCACCCTGGCCGACATCGAGGCGCTGATCTCGACCCGCTTCCCCGATCCGGCGTTTGCCGCCGCGGCGCAGGCGCTCGGGGTGCGCCTGGAGTGTCCGGCGGCGCGTTGACGCGCCCTCAGGGCCGGCGCCAGCCGCCGGGCACGCCGCGCGGGGACAGCACCCACTGCCAGAGCTGCTCGTCGCGCGCGCGGAAGGCGCCGGCGCAGCTGAGCAGGTAAAAGCGCCACATGCGGCGGAAGCGCTCCGTGTAGGCGGGCCGCCGGCCCTGCAGCTCCGGCCATGCCCGCTCGAAGTTGGCGTGCCAGGCCATCAAGGTGCGGTCGTAGTCGGGGCCGAAGTTGTGCAGGTCCTCGACCACGAAGCGGCCCTCCGCGGCCCGGCCGATCTGGGCGATCGACGGGATGTGGCCGTTGGGAAAAATGTGCTTGGTATACCACGACAGGGCGGACCGGTTGGTCTCGTTGCCGCCGATCGTGTGCAGCAGAAACAGGCCGTCCGGCTTGAGGCAGCGCCGGGCCACATCCATGAAGGTGGCGTAGTTCCTCGGGCCGACGTGCTCGAACATGCCGATCGAGACGATCCGGTCGAATTGGCCGGTGGCGGCCCGGTAGTCCTCGAGCCGGATTTCCACCGGCAGTCCCGCGAGTTGCGCGCGCGCCAGCCGGGCCTGCTCGACCGAGACCGTCAGGCCGACCGCCTCGACGCCGTGGTGGACGGCCGCGTGCCGGCAAAAGCTCCCCCACCCGCAGCCGATGTCGAGCACGCGCATGCCGGGCGCCAGCCGCAGCTTGCGGCACACCAGCTCCAGTTTGTCGCGCTGGGCCTCGGCAAGGGTGGTCGCCCCGCCCTGCCAATAGGCGCACGAATACACCAGTTCCGGCCCCAGCATGGCCTGGTACAGGTCGTTGCCGATGTCGTAGTGGCGCCGGCCGACGAGGAAGGCCCGCCCGCGGGATTGCAGGTTGCACGCCGCGGCCAGCAGGCTGCCGGCAAGGCGCACCGGCCACGGCTGCCGCTCGCCGGCGGTCACCACGCCGAGCAGCCGCTCGACCAGCTGGTCGAGCGCCGCGCAGTCCCACCAGCCGTCCATGTAGGCGTCGCCGAAGCCGATGTTGCCGAGCAGGGCCACGCGCCGCCACAGCCGCTCGTCATGGACCTGGATGTCCCATGGCCGGTCGCCTCCAACCGCGATCCCGGCCCGCTCCAACACCGACTGCACCCTGCGCTTCATGCCACGCGCTCCAGCATCCCGGCGCCGGCGGCCCGGGTCAACCCCCGACAACCCGCCATCCGCTCCTCACAGGCCGCTGATGTAGCGTTCGAGGTGCTCGATGCTGGCCTGCTGCTGGGCGATGATGTGCTTGACCACGTCGCCGATGCTGATGAGGCCCAGCAGGCGCTCCCCGTCCATGACCGCCACGTAGCGGAAGCGCCGGTCGTTGATCAGCCGCATGCATTCATCGATCGTGGCGTCCGGCCCGACGCGGGGAAAATCCCGGGTCATGGTCTCGAACACCGGCGTGTGGCGCGAGGTCTTCCCGCACAGCACGATCCGCCGGGCGTAATCGCGCTCCGTGAGGATGCCGAGGACGTGCCCCTGTTCCATGACGAAGACCGCGCCGACGTCCTTGGCGGCCATGAGTTGGAGGGCCTCGTAGGTGGACTGGTCGGGACTGACGGAATAAATCTCGGCGGCGCCCTTGTTGGCGAGGATTTGCTGTGCAGTGGTGGCCATGGGAATTGCGGCCGGCATCTTGGCAAACGCCGGCGCGATGTCAACCGTGCAGCATCGCCTCGTTCGGAAAAGCGCGGCACCACCGTGAAGAAGCGGGCGCCGGCTGTCCGGTCCGGCGGCTCGAGCCGCCACTGCTGGCGCGGCCTGCCCGTGTCATCGAAATAGCGCTCATGCGCGGCAGCCACGGCTTCCCACGCCTTCAGGTCCGCGCTGGCATAGACGGTGAAGGCCAGATTGTGCGCCTGCGGGTTGCGGGGCAGGTCGAGGACGAGGGTTTCCCCGTCCCACAGCAGGCGTGGGGCGGCAGCCTTGCCGGAGGGGTCCAGCGGGTCCGTGCCCGTGGCAAACGCCCACAGATTCGCCCAGCCGTCGCCGTTGGGATCGGCTTCCGGCGCCAAGGCGGCGGCGTTGGCGGGGTCCGTGAGGAAGGCCTGCGGGAAGGCGCGGGTCAGCCAGGCCCCGTAGGGGTTTTCCGGCTCCCGCGGCCGGGCCCACAGCGTGAAGTTGTCGATCTCGTTCACGTACCAGGCGTAGTCCTTGAAGAAATACAGGCCGAAGGCGGTGACGGCCCCGTCCGGCAGGCGCCCGACCGGCTCCGCCTGCCGGATCGAGAAGAACAGGGACGGCTCGAACAGGCGCCACCCGTCCGGCCCGAGATTGATGGTGTATTCGCGCCACCACGAGTAGAAGGTCTCGACGCGCAGGTCCCAGCCGAGGTACCACCGGCCGTCAATGCGCACCGCGGGCGAGACCTTGACCCGCTCGGGGCTGCCGTCGGTCGAATGGAAGGTGATGCGCGCGAGCTGCCAGTCCGCCTGGTCGAACGCGTACTCCTCGGTCCAGAGCATCCATTCGGCGGGGCTCACGTTCAGCGAGGGCATCTGGTTCATCCACATGTGGCCGTACGCGTTGGGCGCGTCGTATTCGGTGCCGGTCGGGTTGGCGTTGATGCGCGGCAACCATGGGGCGGCCGGACTGGACTTCCATGACAGCGACCGATGGGCGTTGCCGTCATACTTGATGGAAGCGACCGGGTCGCCGTCGTAGCGCATCAGGTTCCAGCCGACCTCCCATGGCCCCATTTCGCCGCCCTCCTGGGGACGCGAGAAGTTTTCCCGGTAGATCGCCACGGCGGGCGGCGGGGGAGCGAGCGGGGTGATGGTGACGCGCACGGTGTCCTGGGACCACGCGCCCGCCTCGTCCCAGACGGTCAGGGTGAGGATGTGCGTGCCGACCGGGAGGGCGACTTTCGCCTGTGCGGCGGCCCCTTCGTACAGCACGCGCTGGTCGGCGCCGGTCGTCCAGCGGTAATGCACGATGGAGCCGTTGCGGCTGGTGGACGCCGCCCCGGAAACGGTCGCCACCCCGAACCACGGGTTGGCGGCCTGCACGCTCTGCTCCGGTCCCGCGTTGGCGACCGGCCGCAGCTTGCCCTCCCCCACCGTCACGCGGCAGGTGGCGGTCGCGTGGTTGCCGGCCGTGTCCAAAACCAGCAGCTCGACGCTGTGTTCGCCCGGCGGCAGCAGCACATGGGCGACCGGGTGGCGGGATACGGACAGGATTTCCGCGCCGAGGCTCCAGACGAACAGCAGCGGATCGCCCTCGGGATCGGTTGTGGCGCCGCCGTCCAGGCGAACCGGCGCACGGCCATTGACCCTCACGCGCGCCTCGCTGTCCGGGCCGGCATCGGCCTTCGGCGAGAGGTTCTCCTGCACGGTCACCCGCAGCCAGTCCAATTCGACCTGCCCGGTGTCGGGATTCGCGTTCGAACCGCCGTTCCAAAAGAGGCGCAAGCCCTCAAACTGTTCGAAATAGTGATACAGCGGTGCCGTGCTCTCCGGCGGCAGCGGCATGACGGCCTTCAGCTCGTTGTCGCTGAGGAAGCCGTCGCCATCATCGTCGCGCCACAGCTCCTGCCGGTCGGGCAACACGCGGTAGCGAAATGCGGTGAAGGCCGCGCCGGCCATGCCGCCGCGGGTGCGGGTCCAGCTGTTGGCCGGGAAATCGTCGCCGTGGCCGGGGGCGACCCCGCCCGCGCCGGAAACAAACCCGGGCAGCCACCAGCCGGCGCCGGCCTCGTATTCGCCGCGGGCGTCCATGCCGCCGCCGTATTGCAGGAAGCTGCTGCTGGCGGCGCTGTTGCGCAGCCGCACATGATAGGCGGGCCGGGCCCACCACGCGGCGCTGAAATCGGCGATTTTCGACCCCGGCGCGCCCTCCGGGGTCAGGTCGAGCCCGCCTTCCGGGTAGGAATGGTTGAGCAGCACCAGAAAGCGCCCCTCCTCGCCCTGGCCCTGCGCGACCGCGGGCCAGCGCAGGCGGAAGTCGATCGTCAGCTCGCTGCGCGCATGAGCCACCGGGCGGGAAAAGCGGTGGTCCAGCGCGGTGAAGGTCTTCAGTCCGTCGGCAAGGCTGTAGCCCGTGTAGCCGACCGTGCTGCGCGGCCCGGCCCGGACCAGCCGCACGACCCCGGCGACATGCTCGAAGGCCGTGCCCTGCCCGGCCGGGAAACCCCAGCGGGGAACCGTGGACAGGTCGCGCCAGTGCGGCCGCGGTTCCTCGAACGCGTCCTCCAGCCAGACCTCGCCCGGCAGGTCGGGCGCCGCCCGGGTGGCAACGAGGCGTAGTGAGCCATCGCTACGCTCCAACCGCAGCCCGAGGCCGGTGCGGTCCTCGAGCGTCCACTCGCCCAGAATTTCCTCGGCCTCACAGACCAGCCAGGCGGCGCCGGGCGCCGGATGGTGGCCGGGGTCGCGCCTGACCGCCAGCACGCCGCCGAGCAGCACAACGCCCGCGGCGGCGATCCGGCCGCCCGCGGCCGTGTCGCCCAGCATGAGCCCGGTGCGGCTGGTATGCTCGAATTGCGCAAACCCGCCGGCAGCGATGCGGAGGACGCCGGCCAGTTGCAGATCACCGCCCAGGATGAGCGATTCGATGCCGCCGTCGGTCGCCCATTCAAGGGCCGCGCCCGGCGCGACGAGCACCGTCAGCCGGGCTCCCGTCGCCGGGCCGTCGAGCGGCGCGCCCGCCGCCGGGTCGCTGCGCAGGACCAGGCGCCCCTCCGCCACGTCAAACACCGAGCCGGACGCATAGGACTGCTCGCCGGCCAGCACCAGCGCGCCGGGCCCGGTCTTGCGCACGGTTGACGGGGCCAGCACGCTCCAGCCGTTGCGGGCAAGGTAGTCGGGCGCGGATTCCGAGACGCCGATGTGCATCAGGTCGCGCTCGGTGCGCACCTCGACGTTGCGGTAGATCCAGACCGCGCCGGGGTACACCTGGTCTACTCCGGTCACAATCCAGCGCGTGCCGTGCATGTGTTCAAAAACCAGATGGCCGTTGGTCTGCGGGGGGCCGTTCGGTTGCGGGCGGTAGCCCAGCGGGAGGTTGGCCGATTGCCGGCTGATCAGCGTCCCTGCCCCCATGCGGATCGAGCCGATTCCCCGCGGGATGGTGCCGCCCTCCGTCCGGTCGGCCACAAACCCGTCCGCCAGCTCAAGCGTGCCGCTGCCATCGCCCGTCACCCACAACTGCAGGGTGTAATAGGCGTCCTTGATGAAGCGCATGTCCGCGTCGGCTCCCAGAACGAGGTGGCCGCCCTCGTCGAGGCGCAGCCACGAGAAGATCGATCCGGTGTCGCTCTGCCAGGTCCCGGCAAATTCGACCGGCCCGCCGCCGGTGACGCCGAGGACCGGGGAACCGCTGTCCAGGGCGACCAGGTCCACGGCCAGCCGCAGCGGGCCCAAAGGCCGCAATTCAAGACCGGCCGCCCGAACCGTGCTGGCCGGTGGATACGCGTTGGCGCCCGCGCTGATCCCGCCCCGAAAGGCGAACATCGGCCGGCCCGGGCCGGTCAACCCGGACAGCGACAAGCGGCCGCCCGCCGCGTTGTCCAAAATCAGAATGTAGCCCGGCGCACTGAACTCCGCCGCCCCGGCAAGGAAATCGCCCGCCACCGACACGATGGCGCCCGGCTCGGGAAACACCAGGTCCGCTCCGGTCTGAAAGACGGCAATCGACTCACCGTCCCGCCACTGGGGCACGCCGGCCCGCCATGTCCCGCCACCTCCCGGCATGCCTTCCGGCGACCACACCAGCGCACCGGCCGCGGCATGGGCGGCGGCCAGCAGCAGCAGGACCGAGGCGGGGCGAACCGGGAGCGGACGGAAGGGGGGCGGCGTCATGGCAAGGGTTCAACCATAGTGGGGCAAATCATCCCGAAATGGCAGGCCAGCCATTGTCACACAACTGTCGTTTCGCGTCAAATTGCCCGCAAAATGCGCCTTGTTGGCGCATTTGGCATGCTGCCGGCCTGTATCCCCTTGCCGAAACGCGGGCGGCCTGTTCGATGGCTGCGTGAACGGGAAATTCCTGCCCTTGTTGTTCTGCCTGCTGGCTGTCCACGGCGTGCAGCCTGCGGCCGCCGAGGAGCCGCTGCCCGGCGCCGACCATTTCGCGATTGTGTTGGGTCCCCGCATGGAAGTCGGCGTCCCGGCCCGCCCGGGGGCCCTGCGCGCGCCGCTGGACGGAGGCGTGCTGCTGGGCGGTGGGGCCGAGGGCGCCTTCCGCTGGCCGGAACGGGATGCGGCGGTCCCGCGTGACGCCGCGGTGCTGCTGGCATGGGATGGGGTTGCCTGGTCCAGCCGGCCGGTCGGTTTGCCCGAGCCGGTGGCCTGGGCGGCGACCGCACGGCATGGAGGCGGGCTCATCGTGGCGGGCGGGCTGCGGGCCGGGGGAATCTCGGACCGGGTGAGCCTGTGGCGGGTCGCCGACGGCGCCATCGTCGCGGAGGAGCTCCCTCCCCTGCCCCTGCGGCTGGCATGGGCCGGCGCCTCCGTGATGGACGGCTTCCTGCACGTGGCCGGTGGCACCGGCCCGGACGGGGACAACCTCGGAATACTGCGTATCAACCTGTCCGCTACGGATGCCGGCTGGACCCGCGTGCCGCTGGATTCGCTCGCGGCGCCATGGCTGGAGCCGCTGTTGGAGGTCCGCCGGGATGAAAAAGCCGTCCGCAACGCGCTGTTCCTGTTCGGCGGCTGGCATCCGCCGGAGGGGGACAGTCCCGCATGGCGCCCCGCCCGGCAGGTTTTCAAGTTCATACCGGCTGGCAAACAGGCCGGCTTGACCCTCCTGGCGCCGTCCCCGGAAGACCGGCTGCTGTACACCGCGACCCCGCTGGGGCCCTCCCACATCCTTGCCGCCGCGGTCGACCGCCGCGCCTTGGACCGTCCTCCCGCGCTGGTTCCCCGCGGCGGATTTCCGGGGGGCGAGTTTGTCCGCTACCACTTGTTCACCAACACCTGGGCGCCCTTCTCCACGCCGCTGCACCTGCCCGTCACGCTGCTGGCGGGGCGCGAGCGCGCCCGGCTCGACCTCGGCCTGGTCGGGGCCGACGGCCACGAGGTGCTGCACGCCGCCGAAATCCGGGCGACCGAGCGGCACTTCACGCTGCTCGATTACGGCGTGATGGCCCTGTACATGCTCGGTCTGGTGGCCATCGGCAAATACTTCGCCAGCCGTGAGCGGGGCACCGAGGATTTCTTTCTCGGCGGTCGCCGGGTCCCCTGGTGGGCGGCCGGCCTGAGCATCTACGCCACCGGCACCAGCGCCATCAGCTTCATGGCCATTCCGGCCAAGACCTACGCCACCGACTGGCTGTACTTCATCGGCATGTCCATCTTCCCGTTCTTCACGGTGCTGATCGCCGCGTTCGTGTTCGTGCCGCTGCTGCGGCGGCTCGAGCTGACCACCGTGATGGAATACTTCGAGCTGCGGTTCGGCCGGCCGGTGCGCCTCCTGATGTCGGCCGTCGCGGTTCTCGGCCAGGTGGCCGGGCGCATGAGCATCACCCTGCTGCTGCCCAGCATCGCGCTGGCCGCCGTCACGGGGATGAACATCTACCTGTGCATCCTGGTGATGGGGGTGCTGGCCACCCTCTACACCGCGGCGGGCGGCATCAACGCCGTCATCTGGACCGACGTGCTGCAGGTGTTCGTCCTGTTCGGCGGCGCCCTGCTCAGCTTCGCCCTCATCGTCCTGCGGGTCGACGGCGGCCTCGCCGGGATGTACACCCTCGCGGTGGCCGACGACAAGTTCCATTTCCTTGACTGGTCGTGGGATTTCACGACAGCCACCATGTGGGTGATGATCCTGTGGGCGGTGTCCGACGTCTTCGGCAAGGGGCTCGGGCAGGAGGGGCTGCAGCGCGCCTTTTCCACGAAGGGGGTGAAGGAGGCGCGCCGCTCCATGATCACCTGCGCGGTGGTCGCCCTGCCGGCCGGGTTCCTGTTCTACGGGATCGGCACCGCCCTGTATGCCTTTTACCATTCCCATCCCCAGCTGCTCAACCCGACGCTCCAGACCGACGCGATTTTCCCCCTGTTCATCGCCCAGCAGCTGCCGGCCGGCCTGGCCGGACTGGTGATTTCCGGGCTGTTCGCCGCCGCCATGTCCACCCTCGACACCTCGATGAACACTTCCGCCACCATCCTGGTGCGCGACTTCTACAGCATCTGGCGCAAGGACCGCGGCGACCATGAGCGGCTGGCCGTGGCGCGCGCCATCACCGTGGCCTGCGGCGCCATCGGCACCGGCATCGCCCTCTACATGGCGCGCTTTGAAAACCTTGGCTCGCTGTGGGACCTGTTCAGCATCCTGCTGGGGGTGATCGGCGGCGGCCTGGGCGGCGTCGGCTTCCTGGCGTTGTGCACCACCCGGGCCACGACCTGGGGCACGCTGGCCGGCGCCCTGGTCACGGCCGTCTGCATGGTCTGCATCCAGCGGTTCACGCCGGTCCATTTCTTCATTTACGGCACCATCTCGATGGTGATCGGCAGCACCACCGGCTACCTGTTCAGTCTGTTCCTGCCCGAGCGCGCCCCGAAGGACCTCACCGGGCTCACCATCTGGACCAGCCGATGAACGCCATTCCCATCACGGAAACCGGCGCGGTCGGCGACGGCGCGACCCTGTGCACGGCCGCCATCCAGGCGGCCATCGACGCCGCGGCGGCGCCCGGCGGCTGCGGCCGCGTGGTGGTGCCCCGCGGCCGCTTCCTCACCGGCACCGTCTTCCTGCGTTCCGGATTGGTGCTCGAGCTGCTGCCCGGCGCCGTGCTGCTCGGGTCGCCCAACCTCGGCGATTACGCGGTGATGCAAGCCGGCGCGCACAAGGACCTGCAGCCCTACCACCTGCTGGTCCTCGACGGGCTTCAGGACGTGACGGTGTGCGGGCCGGGGTGTATCGACGGCGGCGGCCCGGCCTTCTGGCAGCCGGAGCCGCTCCCAAGCGGCTGGTTCCGCGAGCTGGGCCCGCGCCCCAGCCCGATGATCGAGTGCGTCGACTGCCGCGGGCTGACATGGCGGGACGTGCGCATCGCCAATTCTCCCGGCTGGACGCTTCATTTCAAGCGCTGCACCGACGTGCGCGTCGACGGCGTTTCCATCCGCAACAACCTGTTCGGCCCCAACACGGACGGCATCGACATCAACGGCTGCAGCGACGTGCGCGTCAGCGGCTGCCTGATCGAGGCCGGCGACGACGCCATTGTGCTCAAGACCACGCCCGACTCCCGGCCCTGCGAGCGCGTCACCGTGACCAACTGCACCATCGCCACCAGCTGCCGCGCCCTCAAGCTGGGGGCCCACGAATCCTACCACGACATGCGCGACGTCGCCTTCAGCAATTGCGTGGTCAGCCGGTCCGTTGCGGTCGTGGGCCTGTACTGCCGCAACGGCGGCACGCTGGAAAACATCGTCGCCAGCAACATCGTCGGCCACGCCTTTGCCAATCCCGACTACAACCAGCCGATCCACATCGACCTCGGGCTGCGGGACGGGCGCGACCGGCTCGGCCGCATCCGCAATGTCGCGCTCGCGGACATGGTCCTGCACAGCAACGGCCGCGTCCTGGTCACCGGCCACCCGCGGCAGCCGTTGGAAAACGTCTCCCTGCGGGGCATCCAGCTGCATCTGGCCGGCGTGCATGACCCCCATCCCGGCGGCCTGACCGCCGGCGGCAACCAGTTCTCCCCTTCCGCCCCGCCGGCGCGCGCCGCCCGCGCCGCCGTTGTCGTGGAAAATGCACGACAACTGGAGGTGGCCGGCGTGCGGGTGTTCTGGCCGCCGGACATGCCGGCCCCCTTCCACGGCTTCTGGGGGCGCAATGTCCGGGGCGGCCGCGTCAGCCTGGCGGGACTGCCCGCCTCCGACGGCTCCATCCCTCCGGCCAGCCTCGAGGACTGCGACCTCCAGCTCCCGGAGACCTGATCCCATCCCGGCGCGGGCACATCCATTTCCCGGGCCCACCAAAAAAAGGTTCTCCGCCGCTTTGAGCGGGTATGGCCATGCAAGCGGGGCCCACAGGCGCGCCCGGCGCCCCGCGCCTCAGGATGCCCCCTCGGCGAGGCGCGCCTTGATCTCCCCGATCGCCTTGGGCGGACCGGCCAGAAGGATTTCCGCGTTGGCCTGCAGCCGCCAATCCGCTCCCGGCGTGAAGGTGGCGCCGTCCGGCAGGCGGGCCGCGGCGACCATCACCCCGTGCAGGCGCGGCCAGTTCAAGGCCGCGAGGCTCTTACCGACGCAGGGCGATCCTTCCGGAATGTGCACCGCCTCGAGCACCGCGCGCTCCCAGCCGGCGCCGCTCCCCACCGCCGCGCTTTCCTGCCTGAGCAGCTCGGCCGCCGCCCGGGTCTGTTCCGGGTTGCCCAGCAAAAACACGCGGTCGCCCGGAAACAGGTGCGTCTGCGGCCCCGGCTGGTCGAGCGGAACCCCCTGCCGCTCCACGCTCACGACGGTCGCGCCCGTGCGCTGGCGCAGCGCCAGCTGCGCGATGGTGCGACCGGCGAACGCGAACGGGTCGGGCAGCGTGACCTCCTCGAGCACCAGCCCCCAGTCGCGTTGCGCGTCCGACCAGGCGCTCTCCACGTCCAGGTCCGGGCTCTCCAACACCCCCTGCAGGGCGAATTCCATCTCGCTGTGCAGCCTGATGAACCGCCGCCAGCCCAGCGCCGTAAGCAACACCCCCAGCAGCAGGAACAGCAGCAGGAGCCACCACTCGACCAGCGTCCACGGCAGGAAATTCGCCAGCAGCAGAAAGACCGGCAGCGAGCCGCCCAGCTGCAGGAACAGCGTCCACGGGTTGCGCCAGCGGTGCACGCGCGCATTCTGCCGGCCGAGATAATCGACGACGATCATGGCCACCGCCTGCACGTTGCGCAGGATCGATACCAGCGGCACCAGCAGCACCAGCAGCAGCCCCAGCCAAAACAGCGGCAGAAACGCCTCCGCCCAGGCCTCGCCCCGGCCGGCCACGCGCAGCTGCAGCCAGCCGTACACCGGGTGCGCGAACACCAGGATGGCGATCATCCACACCAGCTCGCGGCCGATCTGCCAGAAGCGCTTGCGCAAAAAGCGCCACAGGATGTGCTGCGCGCCCCGCCGGCCCAGAGCGCCCAACAGTTTGCGGTAGGCCGCGCCGAACTCGGCGATCCAGCCGCCGTGCACGCGCGCCACCGCGCCGGCCAGCCGGCCCGAATGCACCATCAGCACCGGCGCGGCGATGCTGGTGATGAATGCCAGCCCCACCGCGGCGACCTGGAAGCGCTCGTCCAGCATGCCGCCGGCCACCCCCATGCCGGCGATGATCAGCGAGAACTCGCCGATCGGTGTCAGCGTCAGCGCCGCCCGCAGCGCGTTGGGCACCGTTTCGCAGGCGATCAGCCAGGCCAGCGTCGCGCTCAGCGCCCGCCCGACCAGCGCCAGCGCCAGCCCGACGCCGATCAGGTCCAGCGCGGTCAGCGTCAGCCCCAGATCGACACTCATGCCGATGGCCACGAAAAACACCGCGGTGAAGATGTCGCGCATGCCGGAGAAGGCCTTCTCGACGAAGGCGGAGCGCGGTGATTCCGCGACCAGCACCCCGCACAGGAACGCCCCGAGCGCGAGCGAGTAACCGGCCTGCACCGCCAGCAGCGCCAGCGCGAACAGCAGCGCGCCCACCAGGATCACCAGCAGCTCCGGCCCGCCGTGCCGGCGTATCCGCTCCATCAGCACCGGCAGCAACAGCAGGCCCGTGATCACGAAAAACAGGACGAAGGCCGCCAGCTTGCCGATGCTCTGCAGCACCGCCGCCCCGCCGGATTGGGGCGCCTGCCCGTGCAGCACCAGCGACCCGAGAAAGGTCATCATCGCCACCGCGACAAAGTCCTCGAGCAGCGTCTGGCTCAGGGCCATCTGGCCCGGCCGCTGGTGCAGCAGCTGCCGCTCGCTGAGCACCTTCCCGATCACCGCCGAGCTGCTGTTCATCAGCATCGCCGCGAGGAACAACCCCGCCTCGGGGCTGAGCCCGATCAGCGACGCGACGAAGCGCGTCAGGGTGAGCATCAGCAGCGCCGTCAGGATCGTGGCCACCAGCGGCCCGCTGCCCAGCTCCCGGATGCGCCGAATGCGGATGCCCAGGCCGATCGAGAACAGCAGGAAGATCAGCCCGATTTGCGAGATCAGCTCGATCTGGGCGGGATCGCTGACATAGACAAAGGTCACCTCCGGAGTGCCCACCAGCATCCCCGCCGCGAGGTAGCCGACCACCGCCGACAGCCCCAGCCGCCGCGCCAGCCAGCCGCCGCCGGTCGCCGCCAGCAGGATGACCGCCAAGTCCCGGATAAAACTCAGCCCCTCCGCCATGGTACAGGCCCAAACCGTGGGCGGTTCCGGTGACTGTGGCAAGCCGGAGCGCGACTTCCTCCTGCATGGCGGCGTCCGCGCGCATAAGCGCGGCCGACCGTCGCCACGGAGGGTCATGGGAGGATGTTTCCTTAACCCCCATTCTTCTTGCCGCGGTTGTTGCCTGATTGTTTGCTGGCCCCGCGTTTTCCATGACCCCGGTTGCGTCACATTTCCGCTCCCTTGACCCCAGCGACGGCACGGTGGTGTGGACGGGCGCGGCGGCGGGGCCGGGGCAGGTGGCGGCGGCGCTGGGGCGGGCACGGCGGGCGAGCGGCGCGTGGGCGGCGCGGCCGCTGCCGGAGCGGGCGGAGATCCTGCGGCGCTTCGCGGGGGTGGTCGCGGAGCGCACGGAGGCGCTGGCGGCGCTGATCGCGCGCGAGGTGGGCAAGCCGCTGTGGGAGGCGCGCGCCGAGGTCGGCCTGATGGCGGCGAAGGTGGAGATCAGCATCGCGGCTTACCAGCGGCGCTGCGCGGAGTTTTCCGGCGGCGGGGCGGTGACGCGCTTCCGCCCGCACGGGGTGGTGGCGGTGCTGGGGCCGTATAATTTCCCGGCGCACCTGCCCAACGGGCACATCGTGCCGGCGCTGCTGGCGGGCAATGTGGTCGTTTTCAAACCGAGCGAGCTGGCCCCGGCGGTGGCCGAGGCGACCCACGCCTGCTGGCGGGAGGCCGGGTTGCCGGAGGACGCGCTGCAGGTGCTGCAGGGCGGCGCGGAGACCGGCGCCGCGGTGGCGGCGCATCCGGACCTGGACGGCCTGTTTTTCACCGGCAGCGCGGCCACCGGACTGCGGCTCGCCGCCCAGTTCGCCGCCACGCCGGGAAAAATCCTCGCGCTGGAGATGGGCGGCAACAACCCGCTGATCGTCGACACCGCGCACCTTGCCGACGCCGCGGCGGCCGTCGAGATCGCCGCACAGAGCGCGTTCCTGTCGGCCGGCCAGCGCTGCACCTGCGCGCGGCGGCTGATCGTCGTCGAGGCGCCCGGCGCGGAAGCGCTGATGGAGGCGCTGGTGCAGCGCGCGCGCGGCCTGCGGGTCGGCGATCCCTTCGCGGAGCCCCCGCCGTTCATGGGGCCGCTGGCCAGCGCGGACTTTCCGCCGCGCATCCTGGCCGCCCAGGAGGAGTTGCTGCGCCGCGGCGCGCGCGCCCTGCTCGCGGCGGCGGCGCCCAAGCCGGGCACCGGGTTCCTCACGCCCGGTATTCTCGATGTCACGACCGTCAGGGATCTGCCGGACAGGGAGATTTTCGGGCCGCTGCTGCAGGTGCTCCGCGTGCCGGACCTGGACGCGGCCGTCGCCGCGGCCAACGCCACGCGCTTCGGGCTGGCCGCCGGCATCCTGAGCGACGACGAGCCGCGGGCCCGCCGGGCGATGGCGGCGCTGCGGGCCGGCCTCATCAACTGGAACCGCCCGCTGACCGGGGCCAGCAGCGCGGCGCCCTTCGGCGGCATCAAGGCTTCCGGCAACCACCGCCCGTCGGCGTTCTTCGCGGCGGACTATTGCGCCTACCCGGTGGCCTCGCTCGAGGCGCCGCGCTGCGCGCCGCCTCCTCCCCTGCCCCCGGCGGCGGGCGGGTGAACCCGCGTCAGGAAAATTCCGCCAGCCGCACCGGCCGCCGCCGCGAGCCCCAGCGGCCCGGCTGCGCCTCGAACACGCCGGCCAGCCGCGTCCCGCAGCCGGGGCAGCGGCCGTCGGGACCAAGCCCCCACCGTGTGATGTCGTAGCCCGAGCGCCCGATCAGCAGGCGGCCGCAGGCGTGGCAGCGGGTGGACTGGCCATCGGGATCGTAGGCATTGCCGGTATAGACATGATGAATACCACACTCCTGGGCGATGCGCCGGGCGCGCCGCAGCGTTGCCAGCGGGGTGGGTGGCAGGTGCAGCATCCGGTGGTCCGGATGGAACGCCGTGAAATGCAGGGGCACGTCCGGGCCCGCGTGCGCCCGCACCCATTCGCACAGGGCCCGCACCTCGGCGTCGCTGTCGTTTTCGCCGGGTATCAGCAGCGTCGTCAGCTCCAGCCAGACGCGGCCCTCCCGCGCCAGCCAATCGATGGTCTCGAGGACGGGCTGCAGGCGCGCGCCGGTCAGCCGCCGGTAGAAGCGCTCGCTGAAGGCCTTGAGGTCCACGTTGGCCGCGTCCATCCCGCCGAAGAACTCGGGCCGCGCCTGCGCGGTGATGTAGCCCGCCGTCACCGCGACGGTGCGAATGCCGCGCGCGCGACAGGCCGCCGCCACATCCTGCGCGTATTCGTGGAAGATCACCGGGTCATTGTAGGTGAACGCCACCGAACGGCAGCCAAGCTCCGCCGCGGCGCGCGCGATCGTCTCGGGCGCCGCGTGGTCGGCGAGGATGTCCGTGTCGCGCGCCTTGCTGATGTCCCAGTTCTGGCAGAAGCGGCAGGCAAGGTTGCAGCCGGCCGTGCCGAACGACAACACCGGCGTGCCCGGCAAAAAGTGATTCAAGGGTTTCTTCTCGATCGGATCCACGCAGAAGCCGCTGGATCGCCCATGGGTGGTCAGCACCATCCGGCCGTCCAGGTTGGCGCGCACGAAGCAGAACCCCCGCTGGCCCGGCTGCAGCCGGCAGGCGCGCGGACACAGGTCGCACTGCACCCGGCCGTCCGGCAGCGCATGCCAGAAACGCGCCGGTTTCGTGTAGGCGTCCCAGGCCAGAGAGCGGTTCATTGCGGAATGGGGATTGCCGGCGCCGGATAAGCCGTGTTGAATGCTTGCCAGCGACGATTCCCTATCATGGCCTCTGCCGCCCACATACGCAAGCCCGCGGTTGCCGGACTGTTTTACCCCGCCGGCCCGCGCGAGCTGCGCGCGGCCGTTTGCCGGTTGCTGGAGCAGGCCAACCCGCCGCCGCTGCCCGCATGCCCGCACGCCCTGATCGCGCCGCACGCCGGCTACACCTACTCCGGGCCGGTGGCAGCCTCCGCCTATGCCGCGCTGGAGGGCCATGCCGGACGGATTTGCCGAGTGGCGCTCATGGGCCCCTCGCACCACTGTGCCTTTGCCGGCATCGCCACCACCGGGTTCGCCGCCTACCGCACCCCGCTCGGCGACGTGCCGGTTGATCAACCCGCCCTTGCCGTTCTCAATCAATTGCCCGGTGTCGCTCCTGCCGACCCGGTCCACGCACCCGAACACAGCCTGGAGGTGCACCTGCCCTTCCTCCAAGTAGTGCTCGGACCCTTCACCCTGGTGCCGCTGGTCTGCGGCGAGGCCGCGCCCGCCGCCGTCGCCGCCGTCATCGACACGCTTTGGGATGAGGGACACACCCTGGTCATCGCCAGTTCCGACTTGTCCCATTACCAGGACTACGCCACGGCGCGCTCCGTCGACGCCCAAACCGCCGCCGCCATCGAGCGCCTCGATGCCGAGTCCCTCACGCCCGGCCGCGCCTGCGGCTGCGTGCCGGTCGCCGGCCTGCTGCACGCCGCCCGCCGCCGCAACCTCGCCGTCCACCGCCTCGACTTGCGCAATTCCGGCGACACCGCCGGCCCCCGCCACCAGGTCGTCGGCTACGGCGCCTGGGCCCTCACCCCGCTCGCCGGCGCCCTCTGAGTTTTTGGAGAGAACCGCTTGCAGAAGACCTCAGATGGCCTCGCCACTTTGAGTGGGTATGGCCTTGCAGGCGGGGCTCACAGGCGCTACGCGCCTGTGCAGCGCACCGCGCCGGTGACCCACTGGGAATACCGTGGCCTAAAGCCGGATTCCCTATTCCAAAAAATCCCACGATGAGCCGGAAATTATTGACCTGACCCCTTTAGAGCGCGGCCAGCCGGTCGGCGTAGTAGCGGACGAGGTCCCATTGGGTCTCGGGGGGCAGGCGGTGGTCCGGGCAGGGGATGTAGCCGCCGAGGGCGATGAGCGGCCTGAGGCGCTCGATCTCGGCATCGACCGCCGCGCGGTCGCGGGCGAGCACCTGCTTGCGCACGCCGCCGATGCCCTTGACGCGGTCGCCGTACTGGCGGCGCCACGGCGCGATGCTGGCGTTCCAGGTGCCGACCTCGATCGGGAACATGATTGAGACGCCGGCGTCCAGCCAGGCGGGGATCAGCGCGTCGACGCAGCCGTCGCAGTCGACGCTGACGAGGTCGATCCCGTGGGCGCGCAGCACCGCGGTGATGCGCGCGTACCATGGGGCGACCTGCTCCGCGAAGAGGCGCGGATTGACCAGAGGCCCGTGGTTGTAGCAGATGTCCTCCCAGAAGTGGGCGAAGTCGAAGGCGTCGACCCGCCGCAGGGTCTCCTCGACGCAGCGCAGGCACAGTGCGCCGTTGGTGTCGATGATTTCGCGCAGCAGTTCGGGGTCGTCCGCCGCCATGTAGGCGAGCCCCTCGACGCCGAGGAGGTCGCGGACCCAGCCGATCAGGCTGCCGCAATAGAGGCCGCGCGCCTTGTCGGGCGGCCGCTTGCGGAAGGCCTCCGCGCCGCCGCCGCCCACCGGCAGGTGGCGGTCGCCGCAGCGGATGGGCGCCTCGGTCACGCGCTCGGGGCGCCACGCGAAGCGCCACTTGTAGTGCGCTTCCCACGACGCCCGGTCCACCAGGGTGTGTTCGATCTCGGCGGGAATCGAGACCGCGCCCGGCACGACCAGTTCCACCACGCCGCGCGCGTTGCGCACGTGGCGCGCGCCGCCGGGCAGCTCGCGCACCACGCGCGGCTCGAACGGGGGCTGCAGAAAGTGCCGCGGGCTGAAGGCCGGCGTCCAGCTCTGGTCGAACCCGAGGCGGGCCGACAGGGCGTCGTCCACCGGGTTGTTGTCGGCCCAGTTGCGCGCCTCTTCCTCCGTCACATGCCCCTCGCGGGCCCACTTTTCAAGGGTCTGGGGCCAAAAGCCGAAATGGACCAGCGGCAGGCGGTCCACCGGCTGGAAGCGCAGGGCCGCAAGAACGCGTTCGCGTCCGTTCACCAAGCCGTTCAAGCAGGGGGCCGTGCGCGAGGCAATCGCTATTCCCGCCCATGCTGTTTAGCGTCAACCGGTTTGCAGTTGAACAGTGGCCGCCGCTGTGACGCAACCGGATCGCCTTGACTCGGGTGGCGGCCGTTTCATCCCTGTGGCCATGGGGCCGCAGGAGGTCATGCAGGAGATCGCGCACCAGCACCTGTTCAACCAGTTCTGGCTGACGCTGTTTTTCGTGATCCCGATGGTGCTGGTGGCGCGTGCGGCGGTGGCGGGCACTCGCTACTCGGCGATCCTGATCATCGTCATCTTCGGCCTGGTGATGGGCTACCTGCTGGTGGCAACCGGAGTGTCCCGGGCCGGGCTGGGGGATTTTCCGATGCTGGGCATGCTGGCGCAGGCGACCCTCATCGCGCTGACCGCCTCGTTCTTCGCCGGCGGACAGGAGTTGCGCCGCATCCTGGCGGGCGCCGCCGCGGCGCCGGACCAGAGCGTGGTGTACGCGACCGAGCAGGTGTTCTTCGGAACGGGCCGCACGCAGGTGATTTTCATCGTCCGCGCGTTCTTCGTGCTGCTGGGCATCGAGGCGCTGACGCGCACGCTGCTTGGCACGGTGCCGGACACCTCCCTGGGGCGCTACTATCCGCTGATCGCCTACCTTGGGCTGGTGATCGCGGTGATTCTGATCGACCACAAGGCCACCATCGTCAACAAGCGCCTGTATCTGCGCAAGGGCATCATCGAGATGCTGGCCATCATCGGCCTGCTGGTGCTGGGCCACGCCCTTGCGGTCTGGGTGCGGCCGCTGATCGCCCTGCCGCAGATATTCTTCGTCATGCTGCTGGCCGCCGGGCTCGGGGCGTTGCTGCACCAATGGCAGCACGGGCCCGCCCTGCGCTGCCTGTTGTTCGCCGGCATCCCGGTGGTGCTGGCCGCCAATTTCGTCGTCGGGGGCTCGCGCATCGGCGAGGCGTTCGCCCTCGAGGGCATGAACGCGGTGCTCGCCTACGGCTTCTTCGGCCAGGTGCTCTGGATGTTCGGCGGCATCGCGCTGCTGATGCGGTTCGGGGGCACCAACGCCGTCCACAACCTCGGGCCGGGGATGGCCGGCGCGCTTTCCCACGCGGGCCTGACCGGCGCCTGCACGGCGGGAGACTTCGGCGAGGTGGCGGCAAGGCGCGCGCCCATCATGATCAACATCCCGTTCTTCGGGCACGTGTTCGTGTTCTCGATCCTTGCGCTCAGTGTCGAACGGGGCGGCCGGCTGCTGTTGCCCGCCGCGGTGGTGGCCGCCGCCGGCGCCGGCATCACCCTGCGCGCCCTGCGGAATCTCCGCCGGGCGGACGGCCACGACGGCCGGGAGGTCACGGCGCTGATGCAGTTCTCCTTCGGCTGGCAGCTGGTGGCGGTGTTCGGCGGTTTGTTGCTGCTGATGGCCGCCCGCTTGCCGATCGAGCACGCGCTCATGGCGAAGAGTTCCTCCATTTCCCATTTCGGCCTGTTTGCGGCCATCCAAGGCGGGATGGTCGGGCCGGAAGCCGCCGCGCTGATCGCGTTCGTGTTCGCGATGCCGTTCCTTGTGCATCCGGTGGTGTTCTTCATGTTCGGCCGGGCGATGGAGAACGCCGGCCACATGCCGCGCCGCGCCGCCTACGGGATCGCGCTGGCGGGGCTGCTGGGCGTGCTGGGCAGTCTGCTGTTCGCCGGGGCGTGAGGGCCGACCATGCCGGAGCTTCCGGAAGTCGAGACCACCTGCCGGGGCGTCCGCCCCCACCTGGAGGGGCGCCGCATCGCCGCCGTCCTGGTGCGCGAGCGGCGCCTGCGCTGGCCGGTGCCGCCGGAGATCGACGGGCTCGCCGGGCAACGCGTCGAGGCGGTCCGGCGGCGCGCCAAGTACATCCTGCTGCACTGCGGCCGCGGCTGCGCCATCGTGCACCTCGGCATGTCGGGCAGCCTGCGCCTGTGCCGTCCGGAGGCGCCGTGGCGCCCCCACGACCACCTCGCGCTCGTCATGGAATCGGGAATACAGCTGCGGTTTCATGACCCCCGCCGTTTCGGCTGCTGGCTGTGGACCGCCGCGGACCCCCTCGCCCATCCGCTGCTGCGCGGGCTCGGTCCGGAGCCGCTCGGCGACGCATTCACCGCCGCCCACCTTGCCCGCTGCTGCCGGGGCCGGGCGGCCGCCGTCAAACCGGTCATCATGGACGCGCGGGTGGTCGTCGGCGTCGGCAACATCTACGCCTGCGAGGCGTTGTTCGCCGCCGGGATCGACCCGAGCCGCCCGGCCGGCAGGATCAGCCGGCGGCGCCTTGCCCGGCTCGTGGACGCCATCCGCGCGGTGCTGCGGCGCTCCATCGGGATGGGCGGCACCACGCTGCGCGACTTTCTCGACGAACGCGGCCGCCCCGGCTATTTTCGCCGGCAGTTGCAGGTGTACGACCGGGCCGGCCAGCCCTGCCGCCGGTGCGGCACCCTGATCCGGCGGGTCAGGCTCGGCCAGCGGTCGACGTATTACTGTCCGCGCTGCCAGCGTTGAACCAATCCTGCTGGCAGACGAATTCCACCCGCTCGGCCGCGCTGGCGTGCCGCCGTTCCATGGCCTCGATGCGCCGCAGGCGCGGCAGCAGCCCCGCGCCGTTGGCCAGCTGGATGCTCAGCCCCGGCCGCGCGTTCATTTCCAGGATCATCGGGCCGGCGCGGCGGTCGATCACCAGGTCGATCCCCAGATAGCCCATGCCGGTGACCTCGCAGCAGCGGGCCGCAAGGACCAGCAGCTCGCGCCAGCCGGGAATCCGGATGGCGGCGAAGGGCGCCTGCGTGTCCGGGTGGGCGGCGATGACCTTGTTGCGCTGGACCGCCTGCAGGGGGCGCCCGGTGGCCAGCTCGAGGCCGACCCCGACGGCGCCCTGGTGGAGGTTGGCCCGGCCGCCGGAGGTGCTGGTGGAAAGCCGCAGCATCGCCATCACCGGATAGCCGAGAAACACCACGATGCGGATGTCCGGAACGCCCTGGAAGGAATAGGGCTCCAGGCACGGGTCGATCTCGATGCGCCGCTCGACCAGGACCTTGTCCGGCAGCCCGCCCAGGCTGTGCGACCCGCTCAGGGTGTCGTAGAGGTGGCGCTCGAGCTGGCGCCGAGTGCAGGGCTGTCCGCCCGCCCGCAGGTAGTCCTGGCCGCCGCGCCCGATCACGACCAGCACCCCTTTGCCGCCGCTGCCGCGGCTGGGCTTCACCACAAAGTCGGGACGGCCGGCCATGCGCTCGTGGAACCCCCTGACCTCGTGCTGGTAGCGGACCACCTCATACAGCTCCGGGACGCGCAGCCCGGCCCCCACCGCCAGCAGCTTGGTCCGCAGCTTGTCGTCAACGGTCGGATACAGGTGCCGGGGATTGTACCGCTGGATGATCTCGGCGTTGCGGCGGTTGATGCCGAGCACGCCGCGGCGCGCCAGCGCGCCCGGTGATGCCCATCCGCCGATCATGCGCGGTTCCGCAGAAGCGGCTCGAAGCGGCGGAGCTCGGTCAGCCGGTAGCCGGTGTACTGGCCGAGCAGCAGCGTGACGCCGAGGATCACGAGCAGCAGCTCGGGAAACGTGAAGCTGAGGTGGCGCACCAGCGGGATGCTCATGGCGCCGTGGGCGGCCACCGCGACCAACAGGCTGCCCGCCCCCTGCAGCAGCGCGGAGCGCCCGCCCTCCTCCTCCCACAGGATCGAGAGCCGCTCGATCGTCCAGGCGATGATGATCATCGGGAAAAAGGTCACCTTCATGCCGCCCGCCAGCTGGAGCTTGTGGCTGGCTACGCTCAGCGCGGCCATCAGCAGGATCACCATGATGACGACGGCCGTGACGCGCGGCACCACCAGCAGGTTGAGGTGGGAAAGGGCCGACCGGAGCGCCAGCCCGGTCCCCACGATCAGCAGGAACAGCACCACGCCGGGCAGCAGCCGCGTCTCCTGGAACGCGAGGGCGATGAGCACCGGCATGAAGGTGCCCGAGGTGAGGATGCCGACGACGTTGCGCAGCACCACCATGACCAGCGCCCCCACCGGCACCAACAACAGGCGCTTGAACACGTTCTGCTCCTCCAGCGGCAGCGCGTAAATCGACAGTTCATACAGCGGCGTGCCGACCGCCTCGGCGCGCTGGAGCGCGAGCGCGCCGGCCGGCTGGCTGTCCCGGAGGATGGAGAAGCGGACCCGCGACCCCTGCCCGCCCTCGACGTCGAGCAGCGACGGTCCGCCGCTTTGCCAGCGCAGGAATTGGTCCGGGATGCCGAGGGCGCCGCTGTCCGCATCGCAAAAGACCCATTCGCGTCCCGACCAGACCTCCAGATGCTCCACGACCGGCTGGAACCGGCGCCCTTCGGCAAGGCGCAGACCCCGCACCAGGCGGGCGGGCACGCCTTCCCGCCCCAGCAGGGCGAGCGCCAGGGAGAGGCGCCCGGCGCGGCCGGGGTGGCGCCCCAGCAGCAGCCCGACCTCCTCGTCCCCCGCCGGATCGGCGAGCAGACGCACCAGGCGCGCGGCCAAATCGGCCGCATCCGCGGCCTCGCCGCGCAGGCGCTCCAACAGCGCGACGGCGGCCAGCGCCTCCGCCTCGCCGAGGAAGGCATGGCCGGCCGCTGCCGGCGCCGGCTCCGCCTCCACCGGGGCGGGGCGGGCGGTCCGCTGCAGCTGCACGCGGTAATAGAGCTTGTGCAGGCCGGGACCGGCCGTGCCGGTCCACACCGCCCGCGCGCCATGCGGCGTCTCCCGCCGCCGGAAGGAGAATCCGGGCGAGGAGAAATTCTCGCCGATCACCGCGAAGCGGGGGTCCTCGGGCGGCAGGGCCAGGGAGACCCGGACCGGGCCGCTGTCCGCCGTGAAGGTGATCTCCGCCTCGACGTGCCAGACCGGGGCCGCCCCGCCCGGAACGACCGGAAACCCGTAGCGGAAGTGTTTGTAACCGGCGATCACTACACCGGTAACGGCCAAAATCGCCGCGATGATCCGGACTTGCAGACGGGTGGACATGGGAAACTCAGCGGCCGCACGGCCGCCGCCAGAGGAAGGTCTCCTCCGGGTCGATCAGGCCGAGACCGCGCAGGAAATTCCGTCCGACCAGCACGGGATAAGTGAAGTTGGTGCGGTCCACCAGGCTGAACTCGACCCGGTCGTGCAGCGGGCCCATGCGCATTTCCAGCTCGACCACCGGCCGCCGCTGGGGGCGGCCGTGATGCTGCACGATGCGGGCGTGGCGCACGACCGGCCGCTCAATCACCACCGTTTCGCCTTGGTGGGAAACCCTGAGGGAGAAGCGCACCCAGCGCTTGCCGTCCCGCTCGAACTCCACCAGGTTCTGGGCGCATAGCGAGGAGGTGAGCGCCCCCGAATCCGCCTTGGCTTTCATCAGAACGCCCTCCGGCTCCAGGCACACCCATTCCACCCAGCCGAAAATCCAGCGTTCCCCGATGCCGGGCAGGAACACCACCGGCACATGCTGCCCCCGGACCAGCCGTGCCCAGTCCGGCTCCGGCTCCTCCTCGCCGGTCTCCGCCGCCGCCGCCGCCGCGAAATCCTCGTCTCCTGGCAGCCCTGCCGCCGGCAGCGCCTCCGGACTTTCCTCCTCCGGCCGCGCCGGACCGGACTGCCGCTCCGCGGGCAATGGCTCTTTCGCTTGCCCGGGCGCAGCCTGTTCGGAGGGGGCCGGCGCCGGCGGAAGCGCTTCCGTCATTTCCGTTTCGGCCGCCGCCGGTTCCTCCGCAACGGAGGGCGCCACCGCAGGCGCCCATGCCGGATGGGACACCGGCGCGACGGGGGGCGGCGGAACCGTGCCGCGGCAGCCGGCGACCATGCCAAGCCCGGCAAGGGCGCACATGACCGCCAAACTGGACCCCTGCAACGGGTACGCCTTGAAATTCACGGGCGGCAGGCTCAACCATGCGGCCGCGGGTGTCAACCCCACGGGCGCCGCTTGCTTCAGGCGTCACCCGGGGCGTACCGCTCAAGCAAATCGGCCAACCGCCCTGTGAAGGCTTCCAAGGCGGCCTTTTCCTGCTGATGCCAGATGCGCGTGTCGTGGGTCTCGTCGAACCCGACGAAACCGACCGCCTTGCCGGCGACCACAATCGGCGCGGCCAGCACGGCGCGGATGCCCTGGGCCACCAGCAGCTCCCGCTCCGACCTGGCCGTGCGCGGCATCTTGGAGGTGTCCTCCACCACGATCCACTGGCGGCCAAGGATGCGCTTGATCCACCAAGGATAGGCCTCCAGCTGGATGCGCTGCAGCTCGTCGATCTGGGGCTCGACGCCGGGCGCGCACCATTCGAGCACGTTGTCAAAAAGCCCCGCCGCCTCGTCGATGATGAAGGCGTAAACCCGGCACACCCCCACCTGGCGGCCGAGCGCAGCCATCTCGCCCAGCACGCGGCGCCGCGCGCGGCGTTCGAGAAACCCCTCCTGCACGCCGCCCTCGAGCACCGCCTCGTGCGCCAGCCGCGCCTGCAGCTCCGGCTTGGCGGGCGCTTCCTCCGGGCGGATCACCGCAATGTAGCGGGCGCCCGACGACGTCCGCTGCAGCAGCCGCACGGTCATCAGGAACAGGCGCTCGCCGGCCTTGACGCGGTGGCGCAGCACGTCCGCCGGCTGCAGCCGCGCCAGCAGGCGCCGGAGCGGCGGCCACTGCAGTTGCGGCAAAATCTCGCCGAGCGCCTTCGCGGTCTCGCCCCCGCCGATGTCCTCGCGGAAACGCTCGTTGGCTTCCAGCACTCGCCCGTTGTCGTCAAAAACCGCCACGGCCGAGCCGCACAGCGTGAGCAGCAACTCCCGGTACCGCGCCGTCAGCGCGTGCTCGGCGCGCAGCTGCAGCAGCTCGGTCTGGTCGCGCCCGACCGAGTGCAGCTCGACCACCTCGCCGCGCTCGTTTTTCACCGGGATGTCGCGCCACTGGATTATCCGGATCGAGCCGTCCCGCGCCACGGTCTCGTGCTGCATCGTTTCCAGCTCGCCGCGGCGGACAAGGTCCGAGACCAAAATGCGCAACCCGGCCCGCTTGTCCTCCGGCACGAAGTCCATCCACTGGCGCCCGATCAGCGACTCGCGGCTGTCGCCGTACAGGCGCGCGTAGGCCGCGTTCACATAGGTCAGGGTCGTGTCCGGCAGCCAGCGGCATACCGGCTCCTCCTGCGACTCCACAATCGAGCGGTAGCGCGCCTCGCTCTCCGCCAGCTCCCGCTCCTTGCGCCGGTTCTGCAGCATCAGCTCCAGCCGGTCCACCACGCGGCTCATGCTGCTTTCCAGCTCGGCCAGTTCCGCGCTTTCCCCCGACCGCGCCGCCTGCCCCACCGGCCGGTTGATGCGGGCCAGCCACTCCCGCAGCTCGACCGGGTCGCCGTCCGCCACCGCGTCCAGCAACCGCATCAGTTGCTGCGCCGCCCCCGACACCCCGACTTCCCCGCTGCGCCACTTCTGCACCGTCGGCAGCGAACACTGGCACACCGCAGCCATGTCCTTGTTGGACAGACTGTAGCGCTTCTGGAACTCCTTGATGTCGGGTGCCGGGGTCGCCATGGTGGTGGTGTAAAGATTAGCCTGAAGAAAGGATTATGTAAGAATTATCTTAGTCAAGGCAATTCGTGTTGCCGCGCTGCCGGATTCCGTCACCAGAGTGGGGGGGTGCATGCAACGGACCCCAAGCCGATGCGGGCCGCCCTCCCCGGGAGCGCGACCGGGGCCGCCCCCGCAATGGAGCTGTTCGCGCCGGCGGCCGGCGCCGCCAACGGGCGCGCCCTGGTGGTCTTTCCGGGCGGCGCTTACCACCATCTCGCCCCGCACGAGGGCCGCGGCTACGCCGAGTGGTATTGCCGGCATGGCTACACCTGTTTTGTGGTGTCCTACCGCCTTGGCAGTGCGGGCCACCGCCACCCGGCCATGCTGGAGGACGCCGCCGCCGCCGTGCACACCGTGCGTGCGCGCGCCGCCGAGTTCGGGGTGGACCGGCGCGCCGTCGGCGTGATCGGCTCCTCGGCGGGCGGCCACTTGGCCGCCTCGCTGATGGTCCACCATGCGCGCTTCGCCCCGGCGGCCGACTGCCGGCCGGACTTCGGCATCCTGTGTTACCCGGTGATCAGCTTCACCGACCCGTGCACGCACATTGGCTCCCGCGACGCCCTGCTCGGCCCCGGCGCTCCGCCCGACCTCCAGCGCGAGCTGTCCTGCGAGCTGCAGGTGGGCCCCGCCACCCCGCCCTGCTTTCTCTGGCACACCGCGACCGACACCGCGGTTCCGGCCCGCAACAGCCTGCTGTTCGCCGAGGCGCTGATCCGCGCCGGCGTGCCCTGCGAGCTGCACGTCTATCCGACCGGCCGTCACGGGCTCGGGCTCGACACCGAGCACCCGTGGGCGGAGGCTTCCCTGCGCTTCATCGACGCGGTCCTGCGGGCCGGCGCGCCGCAGCCGCAAATTTCCGCCTCCGCCGCAGGATAGCCTTGACCGCCCCGCCCCCCTGCCCTTCAGTGACGCCTTTGTTGGGCGGGCCGTAGCGCAGACTGGTAGCGCACTTGCATGGGGTGCAAGGGGTCGTGAGTTCAAATCTCACCGGCCCGACCAACGGGAATCCGCGGCGCCGGCCGCGGTCGCGGCGCCCTCCGGGGCGGATGCGGCGCGGAGCCTACCGCTCGATCACGCGCCGGCTTTCCCACGCGGGGGAGCGGTAGCGGACCACCCAGACGGCGGACAGGAGCACGACAAAGACCGTTGCGGCCAGCCAGAAGCCGAGGGTGTCGGCGCCGGCGACGGCGAGCGCGCCGAGGGCGGCGGCGAACAACAGGTGGGCGATGGCGGAGACGCGCAGCAGCCAGCGCGTGTCGCCGGCGCCCGACAACATGCCCATCAGGATGATGTTGAGGTTGTCGGCGAGGCAGTAGCACGCCATGAACCGCATCAGGAGGATGCTGAGGCGGTGGGTCTCGCTGTCGCCGGCATGGGCGGCGGCGCCGATGAACAGGCCGAGCAGGGGCTCCGGCCGGAACACCATGAGGGCGGCGAACGCGGCCATCCACCCCCACCCCACCAGCAGGCCGCGCCGGGTGGCGAGGCGCGCCTGGTCGGGCCGGCCGCACCCCTGCGCCTGGCCGACCAGCATCGAGACCGCGATCGACAGCCCGAGCACCGGAAAGTAGGCGATGCCGCCGATGCGCCATGCGATGTTGCTGGCGGCGAGGCCGGCCGGATCAAACCGCCCGATCACCAGCAGGAACACGGTCCACACGGAAATCTCGATCACGAACCGGACGCCGTTGGGAAACCCGTAGCGGATCAGTCGCGACAACAGGTCCGGCTCAAGGCCGCGGCCGGTCCACGTGGCGAACTCCCGCCGGAAGCGGGGCGCGAAATAGCGCGCGCCGAGCACCGCGACCTGCACGGCGTGGCCGATGACGGTCGCCCATGCCGCGCCCGCCATGCCCATGCGCGGGAACCCGAGCAGGCCGAAGATCAGGAGCGCGTCCAGGACGGCGTTGGCGACCCCGCCGGCGATGTGCGCGACCATCAGGACGGTGTTGTCATGGCGCCCGGCGAAAAAACCGGACAGCGCCGCCGACAGCAGGAAGACCGCCCCGCCCCATGCCAGGATGGTGAAGTAGACCACCTCGTTGGCCTGGACTTCCGGCACATGGCCCACGAACCGGAAGAACGGGGCCGCCGCAGGCGCGGTGAGCGCCAACAGGGCCCCGCCGCCAAGGGCCAGGTACAGCGCCTGCCAGACCGCCGGGCCGACCCGGCGCGGTCGGCCGGCCCCCACATACTGCGCCACGAAAGTGCTGCTGTAGCCGGCGACGCCGACAAACAGCCCGCACACCATCCAAAAGGACATGCCCGCCGGGCCGACCGCCGCGATCGCCGCCTCCCCGTACCGGGCGAGGAACACGCCGTCGACCATTTGCATGAGCATGATGCCCATTTGCGACAGCACCAGCGGGCCGGCGATGCGCAGCAGCCGCCCGTAGGTCAGCGGCCGTTCGAGCCGTTCGCCGGGAATCGGCGGCAGATAGTCCTGGCCCTCGGTCCGCAAGCTCATCGGGCGTCCACTCCGCCGGCCACTGCAGCACACAATCGCCCGGATGTGAATCCCCATCCGCTCGGGTGCGCCGTCCGGCCGCCGGCCCGCGCCGCGAAAAGGGTTGCCAAGTCGGGCGGCAGCGTGTGAGGTGGACGCGGCAATGGATTCTGCCTTCCCGCGCTGAGCGGGTAAACCGCGCGGAGCGCCCGCGCTGATGACTCCTGGAAATCACGCTTTTCCAGCAGTCATGGCACCAGCAGACCAACCGTACACCAGCGCAGCCGGGCCGAACGGCCGCGGGCCGGCGCCCGCCGCGCCGCGAGGCTGGCTCAACCGCACCGTTGCCGGCGCCGGCATCACCAGCGCGCTGGGCGACTTCTGCTACGAGACCACCACGGTGATCCTGCCGGGCTTTCTGGCCGTGCTGGGCATTCCGGCGGCGCTGCTGGGCATCATTGAGGGGATCGCCGACGCGGTGGCGTCCTTCACCAAGATGGTGGCCGGCTACATCGCCGACAAGCTGGGCCACCGCAAGCTGCTGGTGCTGGTCGGCTACGGCCTGACGCCCGCCGGACAGGCGCTGATCGCGCTGGCGGCCGGCTGGCCGCTGTTGCTGCTGGGCCGCGTGGTGTCGTGGTTCGGCAAGGGGCTGCGCGGCCCGCTGCGCGACGCCATCGTGACGCAGGCCGTCGCGCCGGAGACGCGCGGCCGCGCCTTCGGTTTCCACCGCGCCGCGGACACCGTCGGCGCGGTGTTCGGCCCGCTGCTGGGGGTCGCCCTGCTCGGCTGGGCGCAGGGGCTGCACGCGGATGGTGGACCCGGGCCGTTCCGCCTCGTGCTGTGGCTGTCGGTGATTCCGGGCGTGCTGGCAGTGTTGGCGTTTCTCACGCTGGTCAGGGACCCGCGGCATTCGCCGAATCCGGCGCTGCGGTTTTTCAGCACGCTGCGCGGCCTGCCGGCCCGCTTCAAGCGCTACCTCGGCGCGGTGGGCCTGTTTGGCATCGGCGACTTCTCGCACAGCCTGCTGATCCTTGCGGCCACCACCCTGCTGGCGCCCTCGCTCGGGCTGATCCGCGCGGCGCAGGTGGCCGGGCTGCTCTACGTGTGGTGCAATGTCGTGCAGGTCGCCGCGTCCTTTCCGGTGGGCGTGCTGGCGGACCGGTTCGGCCATCTGCCGGTGCTGGTTGCGGGCTATGCGCTGGGCGCCCTCACTGCCGTGCTCACCGCCCTCGCCTTCTGGCTGGGCGTCGCCAGCGTGCCGCTGCTGGCCGTCATCTTCGGCATTGCCGGCTTGTACGTCGCGGTGCAGGAGGCGCTGGAATCCACGGTCACCGCGGAGATGGTGCGGCCGGACACGCTCGCCTTGTGCTACGGCGCGCTGGGCACCGTGAACGGCGCCGCCAAATTTATCTCCAGCGCCACGGTCGGGCTGGTGTGGACGGCCGTCTCTCCGGTGCTCGGCTTCGGGCTGGCGGCCCTGCTGATGGCGGCCGGCACGCTGGCGCTGTCACGCGTCCGCAACGCGGGCTGACGCCCGCCGCTGCGCGAAATACGCGGGAACGGCGAACAGGCCGGCGAGCAGCCAGAGGTGCACGGCATGGCGGGCGACGCTGTCCCATGGGGCATCCATGGCGACGAGCGCCAGCACGCCCCGGATGGCGGGGGTGCTGGGAAACAGCCCGGCAAACCAAGGCATCCACCCGGGCATGGCTTCCACCGGCCAGATGCTGCCCGACACAAACAGCAGCGGCAGCGACGTGAACAGCAGCCAGCCGAAGGCCTGCTCGCGCTCGCGGAACAGCGCGCCGAGCGCGATCCCAAGGAAGGCGCTGGCGATCAGGAACGGGACCAAGAGCTGGAACAGATGCCGCGCGGACCCGCCGGCGGGCAGATCGAACAGCAGGGCGCTCCAGCCGAAGAAATACAGGGCGTGGAGGGCGTACAGCGCCACAAGGAAGGCGGTGCGCCCCAGCAGGGGCGGCGCGACGGCCGCGGCATGCGAAGGGGGTCCCGCGCCGGCAACCTGGCCGCGCTCCCGCGCGGTGCCGGCGAGCAGGCAGAGGCCGATGAGGAGGGTTTGCTGGAGGATCAGCACATAGACGGCCGGGACAATGTAGGGGCGGTAGTTGCCGGTCGGGTTGAACATCTGGCGCACAACCAGCGGGTGCGGGTCCCGCGCGGCGAGCGCGCTTTCGAGCGGTCGGCCCGCGGCGAGGCTGCGGCCTACCTGGATTTGCGCGCCGAGGGTGCCGGCAGTCTCCAGCACCGCGCCCAGGGCCTGGCGATACACGAGAAAATAGCCGGCGTCGGCCATGAGCGGCAGCGTGACCGTCGCGCCGTGCAGCAGATCGCGCTCCATTCCGGCGGGCAGCACCAACAGCGCGCCCAGGTGACCCGCGCGCAGCGCCGCCGCGCCCGTGGCGGCCGAATCGAAGGCCTGCGCGCTCACATTCGGGTGGGCCGCGAGCCACCGGGCCAACTGGCGGCTCATGGCGGAATGGTCGAGGTCCACCACCCCGAGCCCGACGTCCCGCACCACGCCGCGCAGGTACGGCAGCGGGTAAAAGGCCGAATACAGCACCGGTGCGGCGACCAGCAGCAGGAGCGCCCCGCCGTCCGTGAAGATGGCCCGCGCCTGGGCCGCAAACGCCTGCCGGAAAGTTCTCATAACCGGCCGTAATAGCGGGGCTGCCCGGCCCGGCGCGCGATTAGCAGGCCGGCGAGCAGGCCGCCGCCGACAGCGAAGGCGGCCAGCGCCGCCAGTTCGGGCAGGGATGCGGCGGCCGGCGCGCCGCGATAGGCCTGCTCGATGTGCAGCCGCAGAAACGCGGTCGCCGGAATGGCGTGCGCCCACGCATGGGCGAGCGGGGGCATCGCGGCAAGCGGAAAGGTGACGCCCGAGAACGCCAGCGCCGGGGCCGCGTACAGGGCCCCCACGCTGCAGGCAAGGCGGTAATTGGCGGTGACCGCGGCGAACAGCGCTCCCATGGCGAGGGCCGCGGCCACAAAGGCCGCGTGGCCGGCGGCGTAGAGCGCCCAGCCGCCCCGGAACGGCACGCCCAGCCAGCCGAACAGCGCCGCCGCGAAACCGAGGCTGACGGCCCCGTACGCCGCGGCGGCCGGCAGCGTGCGCGCGGCCAGCGCCGCGAACGGGCGCCGCGCCGCGACGGGCAGCCATGTGCTGGCCGCGCCGATACGGAACTCCCGCCCCACGAGCCGCGCGCCGGTCAGCACCATGAAAATCTGCAGCAGGCAGGGGATCGCCGCGGCCGCGAGGAACGGCAGGTAGTTCAGGTGCGGGTTGCCCAGCCCGGAACGCCGCGCCGCCAGCGGCTGCAGGGCGCCCTCCAGGCCGGCGGGCGCAACCCCGCCCGCAAGCAGACCACCGGCCGCGCGCCGTGCTGAAAAGTCCATGACAACCGCCATGACCTCGCCCTGCACCATGTTGCCGATCAGCAGGTATTGGGTGTTGACGTGCAGCGACACGGGGGCGGCCCCGCCGCGCCGCGCGTCGCGCTCGAAGCCGGCCGGGATTTGCAGCACGCCGTAAACCGCGCCGGAGCGCAGGTCGGCCCACGCGGCCGCGGGGTCCGCGGTGACTTGCGCCACCCGCAGCGCGGCGTTGGCCTGGAGGTGGCGCACCAGCTCGCGCGAGGCGGCGCTGCCGTCGGCGTCGATCACGGCGATCGGCAGGCCGCGGGCCACGCCGGCCGCGAAGATGGCGGCCACGAACAGCCCGGCCAGCAGCGGCAGCCACAGCACCTGCGCCTGCGCGCCCGGCTCGCGGGCGAGGCCCCGCGCCTCTGCAAGGAGCAGGCGCGCGAAGCTCGGGCTGGCGGGCGGGTTCACGGCGGCAGCAGGGGGACGGCTCAGCGCGCCGGCCGCGCGAAGACAACGGACATGCCCGGGCGCAGCCCGGGCACGGGCGCGACGGGGCGCGCCTGCACCTCGAAGGTCTTCAGGTCGATCCCGTCGGCCATGCTGGTGGCGCGCCATGTGGCGAAGGCGCCAAGGGGCGCCATCCACGTCACCTCAAACGGGAAGGTGCGGTGGTCAAGGGCGGGCACGCGGCCCTCGAGGCGCGTGCCGACGGCGAACGCGCCGAGGTCGTCCTCGCGCACCTGCAGGGTCACCCACACGTCGTCGAGGTCGACCAACTTGACGACCGGGAACCCCGCCGGGGCGAGCTCGCCGCGTTCGACCAGCAGGGATGCGACCTCGCCGGCGCGCGGGGCGTGTATCCGGGTTTCCCTTACAAAGGCCTCGACTTCCTCGACGGCGGCGGCCGCCCGGCGCTCATGGGCGTTGGCCGCCTCGATGTCCTCGGCGCGCGCCCCCTCGAGGGTCATCTCGTACAGCGCGCGGGCGGCGTTGGCGAGGGCATGGGCGGCCTCCATGTGGGCCTGCGCCTCGTCGCGCCGCTGGGCCGGCACGACGCCGTCGGCGTGCAGGCGCACAATGCGCTCGCAGGTGACCTGCGCCAACTGCAGGCCAGCCTCCGCCTGCCGCAGTTGCTGCTCGGCCGCGCGGATTTCCTGCTCGCGCGCGCCGGTCTCGGCCTTGCGGCTGAGGGCGGCGGCGGCCTCGCGGGCGGCCTCGGCCTGGCGGCGCTTGGCCTCGACCTCGGGGCTGTCGATCGTGAACAGCAGGTCGCCGGCCTGCACGCGGTCGCCCAGCCGCACCGCCACATGATCGATGCGGCCGGCCAGCTTGGCCGAGACCTGAATCTCGCGCGCCTCCACCTCGCCTTGGAAAAGGCGGGGCGAGCCTCCGCGCGCCCGCGCGAATCCCCAGACCAGAACGGTCACCAGGGCGATCACGCCGAGCAGAAGCAGCGCGGGGAGGACGGGCAAACCTTTGATCTTCATGGCTGTGGCGGGATGTTCGGGCAAGTGTTGAGCATGTGCGCGAATTCCTCGGTGCAGCCGGCCGCCTCGAGGAGCAGCGCGTAGTGCACCGTGAACAGGTAGCGGGCCGCCGCGCGCGCCGTTTCCGCCTGGGCAAGGCCGACGCGGGCGTCCACCACTTCGAGGGAGGTGGCCAGCCCCTCCGCAAAGGCCCGCTCGCGCACCCGCAGGTTTTCGCGGGCGAGTTCCAGCAGGCTGCCGAGGGCCGCGTATTGGTCCGCCGCCTGCCGGGCATCCAGGGCGCGGCTCTCGACAAGCGTCTCAAGGTCGCGCCGCGCCTGCTCCGCCATGGCCGCGACCTCGCGCTCGCGCAGGCGCGCGGCGCGCAGGCGGTTGACCCGGTCGGTGCGGTCCAGCAACGGCCAGTTGACCCCCAGTCCCACCGCCCATTCCGGTTCCAGAATTGTGAGGTCGGAGGTGACGAGCTCGCGGCGCCCGAACGCGAACAGTTCCGGATAGAGGCGGCCCTGTTCGGCCCGCACGCCCTCGGCGGCCATGGCGCGTTTGGCGTCGAGGGTGCCCAGCAGCGGATGATTGTCGCGGGCCAGCCGGCGGAGACGGGCGGTGTCGGGCAGCGGGACCGCGTCCGGCACGGGCGGCGCGCTCAGCGTGGCCGGTTCGCGTTCGAGGTCCAGGAACAGCGCCAGCGCGGTGCGGGCGATTTCCAATTGCCCGCGGGCATGGCGGCACTGGCGGTCCGCTTCAGCAAGGGCCACCTCGGCATGCAGGCGCTCGGCCCGGCTGATAAGCCCCTCCTGCTCGAGCCGCAGCGCGTGGTCCAGGTGCGTTTGCGCCCCGGCAAGGGCCGCTGCGCGGGCGGCCAGCACCTGTTCGGCAAGCGGCACCGCGAAATAGCGGCGCACCAGCTCGGAGTGCAGCTCCTGCAGCGTGCGGCGCGCCTGCTCCTCGGCGCCCTCGCGCTCGGCGGCGGCGGCGGCGCGGGCCGCCCGGATGCGGCCGCCGGTGTAGAGGGGCCAGACCGCCGCGATGCGGGCATTCCAATAGGTCTCATCCTGGACGGTCACGCCGAGCGGCGGCAGCCCCTGCGGCAGGCCGGGCAACAGGCTCAACAAGGGGTCCAAACCAATCGTGATGGAATCGTTGAGCCGGGTCAGGCGCCCCTCAAAGCTGATTTGCGGCAGCAACAGCGCCCGGCTTGCCTCCTCCAGCCGCTGCAGCCGCTGCTGCTCGAGTTCGGCGGCCTGCACCGCGCCGTGAACCCGCTGCAGCCGCTGCCATGCGTCCGCGAAGGACAACTGCGCGGTGCCTTCCCGCGCGGGCGCGGTTACCGCGCACAGCAGGCCGGCCGCCAGCAGGACGCGACCGGCGATGACATACTTGAAGGCTTTGCGCATTGCATTCATGAGACAGCACCCCGCGCCGCCATCGGCCGCAAGGTCGGCCGCCCATGCTCCCCATTCCGCGGGAGCGGTCAAGGATTGCCGCATCAACGCATGCCGGCAGGCAAGCAAAGAGGTAGCCCGGGGTTGAGCCCGGCGGAGCGCGCAGCGCGGAGCCGGGCGACGCCCCGGGAAACATGCGGCATAAAGGAATCCCATCCTGAAGGGATGCCACAGGTGCGACCCCTGCCGGGGTCGACTCCGCCTCTTCCCCTCCAACCCCGGGTATCGTCGCTACGCTCCTCAACCCGGGGCTACCATCAGGCATCCCTGCCGGGATGCCTCGGCCAGCCTGCATGGATTTTCAGCCTGCATGGATTTTCCACAATATTTCAGCGAAGAGCCTTTTTTCAACTGCCCCGGTTGCCGGAGGGCGGTGCCGGGGTCAGGTTGTCGCGCATCTCCGGCTTGACCGGCACCCGGAAGCCGCGCCCGTAGAGGGCCGGGACCGAAAGCAGGGTGACGACCGTGCCGGAGGCGACCCCGCCAATCAGCACGAACGCCATTGGTCCCCAGAAACTGTCCACCGCCAGCGGCACAAAGGCGAGCATCGCGGAGAGCGCCGTGAGCACCACCGGACGCGCGCGCCGCACCACCGCCTCGACAATGGCCTCCTCGATGTCCATGCCCTCCGCCACGTTGTCGTTGACCTGCTGGGAAAGGATCAGGGTGTTGCGCATGAGGATGCCGGCAAGGCCGATGAGCCCGAGCAGCGCCACGAATCCAAAGGGTTGATTGAACAGGACGAGGGCCGCCACGGCACCCATGAGGCCGAGCGGGGCGGTCGCCAGCGTGGTGAAGGTGCCGGAAAAGTTGCGCACCTGCAGCATGAGCAGGATGAGCATTAACGCCACCATCACCGGCATGAGCCTGTTTATGGAAGCGTTGGCCGTGGCGGAGGACTCGACCGTGCCCCCCTGCTCGAGCCGGTAGCCCGGCGGCAGCGTGGCACGCAGGCCGGCCAGCGCTTTCCAAATGTCGGCGGCGACGTCGGGCGGCTGCGCGTCGCGCACGTCGGCCTGCACCAGCAGGAAGGGCTCGCGGTTGAAGCGACGAATGACCGGCTCCTCGTAGGCGAACTGGATGTCGGCCACGTGCGCCAGCGGCACCGTGCGGCCCTCGGTCGTTCTCAATTCGAGCACCGCGAGGTCGGCGAATTCCGAGAGGGCGCCGGCCCCGCGCACCCTCAGCTCGATGGTGCGGATGTCCTGCCGCAGTTCGGTGACGGGCACGCCGTCGAGCAGGAACTGCAACTGCTGGGCGACGTCCGCCGGGTTGAGGCTGATCCGGCGCAGCGCGTCGGGACGCATCTCAAGGCGCACGATGGGCGCGCGCTCGTCCCACTCCATGTGGGCACGCAGGGTGTGCGGATGGGCCTGCACGGCCGCCAGCACCTCGCGGCCAATGCGGCGCAGCGCGTTGGCGTCCGGGCCGATGACGCGGATGGCCACCGGCCATGGGATGGGCGGTCCGTACAGCAGGCGGCTGACGCGCAGGCGGGCTTCCGGATAGGCGCCCTCCTCTATCCGCCGCTCCAACTGCTCCATGACCCGCTGCCGCGCCGCGCCGTCCTGCGCGATGGCAAGAATCTTGGCAAACGCCGGATTGGGCTGTTCCGGCTGCGCGGAAATGAAAAACCGCGGCGCCCCGGCGCCAACAAACGCGGCGTAGTGGCGGATGCCCTCCATGCCCGCAAGGTCCGCCTCCACCCGCCGCGCCACTGCATCCGTGGCGCCGATACTGCTGCCCTGTGGCAGTTCGATGCTGACCAAAACCTCCGGACGGTTCGAGCCGGGGAAGAACTGCTTCTTCACAAGCGGGCTGGCCAAGACCATGATGGAGAGCAGCAGGGCCGCGCCGGTGCCCAAAATCACCCACCATCGGTGGCGCAGACAACCGCGCACAAGTCCGCGGAAACGACGGTAAAGGGGGGTGTCATACATGCCGGAATCGCCGCGGGCTCGCGCATGAGTGTGGCGGGAGGGCAGCAGCACGACCCCGAGGTAGGGCGTGAAATAGACCGCCACCAACCACGACACCAGCAGGGTGTAAAACAGGACCCAGAAAATGTTCCCTGCGTATTCGCCCACACCCGACCGCGCGAACCCGATCGGCACGAAGCCGACGGCGGTCACCAGCGTGCCGAACAGCATGGGCGCGGCGGTGACCCGCCACGCATGGGTGGCGGCGTTGACCCGGCTCCAGCCTTCCTCCAGCTTCACCACCATCATCTCGATGGCGATGATGGCGTCGTCCACCAGCAGCCCGAGGGCGATGATCAGCGCGCCAAGGGTGATGCGGTCGAGGTTGATGCCGGAGACATCCATCAGCACGAACGAGATGCCGAGCGTCAGCGGCACCGAGATGCCGACGACCAACCCGGCGCGCCAGCCAAGCACCGCCAGCGTCATCAGGAACACCACGATCAGGGCTCCGAGGAATTTGACTTGGAACAGGTTGACCGCCTCGGCGATGGCCTCCGCCTGGTTGGTGAACTGCTCCAGCGCGTAGCCGAGCGGCAACTGCGCCCGCTCCTGCTCCAAAAATGCCGCCAAACGCCTGCCCAAGCGTTGCCCGTTGGTTTCCGGGGCCATCACCGCGCCGAGCATCACGGTATCCTCCCGCTCGAAGCGGATTTGATAAAACGGCGGCTCCTGGTAGCCGCGCCGGACCGAGGCGATCTCATCGAGCCGGAAGACCATGCCGTTGGCGCGAATCGGAACGGCGCGCAGGGCCTCGATGTCGGTCAGATCAGCGCCGGTGCGCAGGTACAAACGCGGTCCGGAAGATTCCAAAAAGCCGGCCGGCAACAGCTGGTTGTGGGCCCGGATGCCCTCGAACACATCAAGGGCGGACAGGCCGAGGGCGTTGAGCCGGGCGGGGTCGAAGTCGACATAAACGCGTTCGGGGCGCTCGCCGATGACCACGGCCTTCTGCACGCCGGGCACGCGCGCAAGGCGGTCGCGCACCGCCTCGGCCTGGCGCACCAGGTCGCGGTGCGCGACCCCCTCGGCCGTCAGCGCGAACAGGCTGAAATACACGTCCGAAAAGTCGTCGTTGACAATCGGACCGATGACGCCGGCCGGCAGGTTCGCGGCCTCGTCCCCCATGCGCTTGCGCACCTCGTAGAACAGCGATGGCAGTCTTTCGTTGGGCGTGTAGTCCTGAAATTCCACTACCATGTCCACGCGTCCAGGGCGGGCGGTGGTGTCCACGCGGTAGAAATACTCCACCTCCTGGATGCGCCTTTCGAGGCGGTCGGCCACCTGTTCGACCATCTCTTGCGCGCTGGCGCCCGGCCACATCGCGGAGACGACCATCACGCGCACGGTGAAGGCGGGGTCCTCGGCGCGTCCAAGCCCGAGAAACGCATACAGTCCGGCTGCCAGCGCCAGCACCAGAAAGAACAATGTGACCGGCCGCTCGCGCACGGCCATCGCCGATAGGTTGGGAAAGCTCATCAGTTGACGGCGCGAACGGGGAGATTCTCGGCAAGCAGGTGGGCGCCGGCGGCGACGATGATCGCGCCCTCAGGCAGGCCGCAGACAATCAGGGCCTCGTCGCCGTGGATGCGCCGCAGCGCGACGGGATGGGGCACGGCACGGCCGCCCTCCACCGCCCAGATGCGCGGACCCTCGCCGCGCTCGTCCAACGCGCCCAACGGGACGCGCAGCAGGCGCTCAACCGGCGCGTCGGCGATCAGTTCCACACGCACCACGGCGCCAAGCGGGAGCTGGACCGCCTCGGGCAGGCGGTAGCGCGCGCCATGTGCGGCTAAGCGGGTCCGCCGCGCCCGCAATTTCCCGCAATTCGAGCGGCGCCGTCCGCCCAAGGGTCGGATCGAGCAGCACCCATCCGGCGCGCGGCGGCGCGGCGGCCAGCGATTGGGGCAGGGCCACCTCGATTTCCCGCGGGCCGGCGGCGGCAAGGAAGGCCACCGGTTGGCCAAACTGCACCACTTGGCCGACTTGGCCGCTCACCTCGATCAGCCGGCCGGCCGCCGGGGCGGTCAACCGCGTGTAGGCCAAATTGCTCTCAGCCAGCTCGAGCGCGGCCTTGGCGGCCCGCACCGCCTCGCGGCTCGCTTCCATGCGGGTCTCCACGCGGTCGAAGTCCAGCTGCGCGAGGTTGTTGTCCGCGGCCAGCCGGGCAAGGCGCGCGCGTTCCGCGGCGGCGTTGCGGGCCTGCGCCTCCGCCGCCAGCAGGCCGGCCTCGGCGGTCTGACGCCGCAGCTCGAAATCCGTCTCGTCAAGCCGGAGCAACAGCGCGCCGGCGGCCACGTCCTCGCCGGCGTCCACCAGCCGCTCGGCGATGCGGCCCGGCACCTGAAAGGCCATGGGAATTTCCATGCGGCTGCGCACCTCGCCGGACAGCACGATGCGCGACGCTCCATCCGCCACAAGGGCGGCCACCCGCACCGGGCGCGGCGCGGCCCCGGCACCGTCCGCCTGCGGCGCCGCCCCGCGGCTGCAGGCCGTCAGCAGCCCCGCGGCCAAAAGGCTCGCCACCGCCGACCACGTGAAGTGAATCAGTCCGGATTTCATTTTTAGCTCGGCTTGTTGTTGAACGCACCCACAACCATCTCGCGTAATAATCTCGGCAGCCAATCCTGTCAAGCGATGGGCCATGTCTGCCGCGCCGCGGAGAGCGCCCTGTTTTCCAGCAATACCCTTGACCCTTGGCCGCAGCGGGATCAGGGTCGGCCGCACGGGAGGAATCCACATGGGCAAACGGATTGTGATGATCATCGGCCATCCGCGCGGGGCCAGCTTCGGCCATGCGCTCGCCAAGGCGTACCACGAGGGCGCGGTGGCCGCCGGGCACACCGTCGACACCCTCGACCTTGCCGCCCTCTCCTTCGACCCGATTTTGCATCAGGGATACGCCGCCGCGCAGGCGCTCGAGCCCGATCTGGAAAAGGCGCAGCAGCTCATCAAGCAGGCCCAGCACCTGGTCTTCGTCTATCCGACCTGGTGGGGCGGCCTGCCCGCCCTGCTCAAGGGGTTCATCGAGCGCGTGTTTCTGCCCGGGTTCGCTTTCAAGTACCGTCAGGGCTCGCCCTTCTGGGACCGGCTGCTCACCGGCCGCTCGGCCGACCTGCTCGTCACCATGGACTCGCCGCCGCTGTATTACCGCTGGGTCGCCCGCATGCCGGGACACAACCAGATGAAGCGCTCCATCCTCGAGTTTTGCGGCATCCGCCCGGTGCGGATTTTCAGCATCGGCCCGGTCAAGGGCAGCAGCCCGCAAAGGCGCGAAAAGTGGCTGCAGCAAGCCCGCAACCGCGGCCGCCGCCTGCGCTAGCCGGGGGCCATGCCCGGCCCGCCCCATCATCAAGGCAGCAAATGGCTGGCCGCTGCACTGGCGGCCGAACCGGACCGGATCGGGTCGCCGCTGACGCGGCTCGCCCGGATTGACCCGGGATTCCGTGGGCTCCCCGGCTCGCTGACGCTCGCCGGGATCACCCACGGCTACGCTCGCGGCGGCGCTACGCGCCTGTTTGAAGCGAAGCAGTCCTGTGGACTCAGCCGGCACCCGGACGAACCGTTTTTTCAGAACATCCGGCCCATTTCGCTTCCGGCAGCCCCTGCAGGGTCTTGTGCGCCAATACCAAACCTTGCCTGCGAGAGATTTCGGCAAACGACATCGGAATTGGCGTCATGACAGTGCGGGCACTTGCCAGGTATAGGCGCTGGAAGAATATAGCCCCACCCGTTGAACCCAAACAGGAGGACGCACATGACCATTACCTACCCAAATCCGGATGCCATCCATTCGGCTTTGCGCTGGGCGCGCCGTTGCTCGAGGCGCACCTTGGCGGCGTCCATGCCGGCTGACGCCTGCAGGAAGCGTTACGCGCAACCATGCGTCCGACACGGCTGGCGGCCGGTTAATCATGTGGCCAAGGATACGTTTCGAGACCTGTCGCCACAGATTGACCTCGAATCCGAGCGGGACAGTCGCTTTACAAGGTGTTTGTTGCCGCGTGAAACCCCCATGAATTTCCCGCTTTCAGCGCGCCCGCTGGCCCGGTTTGGCCTGCTGACGGCGCTGTGTTTCGGCGTGCTGTGCGCGGTCTATCATCCCGCGCTGGTGCGGAGCTTCGGCCACAGCGACGACTACATCCTGCTGGCGCGGTTTCGCGCGGGGGAATACGGTCCGCTGGCCAATCTGATCACGGCGATGGGGCGGCCGCTGAACTCGCTGATCCTGTGGCTGTTTCTGAGCCACGGCGACGACCTTGGCGCCCTTGCGTGGCTGCGCGCCTTCGGGCTGTTGACGCAGGCGGGGTTCGCCGCGTCGGTTTACGGGTTCCTGCGCAGGCGGGAATATTCCCGGGAGGTCTGCGTCGGGGTGGCGGCGCTTTGGGTGTTCACGCCCGCGATGGCGGTGTGGGCCGGCTGGGCGATCGTCGCCCACCACGCCTTGGGCATGACGCTGGCCTTTTGGGGCGGGGCGCTGCTGCTGCCGGCGGTCACGGTGGAGCCGCGCCGCCGGTTGTGGGGGCGGCACGCGGTGGCGGCGCTGCTGTTGCTGGCCGCGCTGAGCCTGTACCAGCCGACCTTCTACGCGGCCTATGTGCCCCTGCTGGTGTGGCGCCTTGCGGATGCCCGGGGGGACGCCGCATCGGCCGGAGCGCGCGCCGTCGCCGGCCCGCTGCTGCGTTTCATCGCGGTCACCGTCGCGGTTCTGCTGGTCTACACGGCGGTCTACAAGGCGTACGCGCTCTTTGTGGAGTACGATGATCCGGCGGTGACCCGGTCCCGGCTGTCGCTCGCCCGCCTGTTGGCCTTGCCGGGCGAATTTCCCGAACTGCTGTGGTTGGCGGCGAGCGGCTTCGCCTATTTTTCCCATCCGTTGGCCCGGGCGCTGGTGTTGGCGGCCCTGTTGCTGGCCGTGGCCGAGCTGGCGGTGGCGCGCGGCGGAAGGGCCGCCCTGCAATGGGTCGCCGGCCTGTTGGTCCTGTTCGGCTGGTCGCTGTTGCCGTTTTATGCGGTCGAGGCCACGGAGGTCCCGTTTCGGGCGATGGGGGTGCTGGCCATCGTGGCGGGCTTTCCGCCGGCCATGGTGCTGCTGCTCCACCACCGGGAGCCGTTGGTGCGCGGCGGCGCGCTGCTGCTGGCCGGCGCCGCCGCCTGCGTCAGCGGGTGGATGAGCTACCACGGCATCATGCTGCCGAACATCCGGGAGGTTGAGCGGTATCGGGCCGCGCTGCGGGAAACATTCGCCGAGTATCCGGAGGTGGTGTTGTTCCGGTTCTCGTTCGGCCTCGATCCCGGCCACCTCCGGCCGCGGGCGGAATTCGGCATGCATTCCATGTGGCTGGACTGGGTGCCGGCGCACCTGCTTCAGTTCCTGCTGAACGAGCAGTTTGGCCGGCCGGTGGTGCCCCGGAACCGCGCGGAATTGCGCACCCCAACCGTGATTCGCATTTATCCTTGGCAGGCGGTCGCCTTGGAGGGATACCCCGTCATTGACGACTATGTGGTCCGCTTCCGAAGACCCGCCCCGCCGCCGGAGACCTATGATGTCGCATTCTGGGCGCGGTTCGGGCGCGGCAAAATCCACCTCGAGGGCCTCGGCTGGGTCGAGGAGCTCAGCGATGGATGGATTTATTCCCCGAGCACCGGCCTGCGCCGCCGGCCCTGACCGCCCGCGCGCCGCCGGCCCATACCCTTTATGAAGCCCAAGCTGTCCATCGTGATTCCGCTGTTCAACGAGGCGCCGGTTTTCGCCGAACTGGAGCAACGCCTCCGGACACTGCTGGACGCGCTGCCGGAGCCCGCCGAGGTGGTGCTGGTGGACGACGGCAGCACCGACACCACCGCCGAATTGATGGCGCGCCTTGCGACCAGCGACCCGCGCTTCGGCGCCCTTTTCCTGTCCCGCAACTTCGGCCACCAGATCGCGCTTTCGGCCGGCATGCACGCGGCCCGCGGGACCGAAGCCGTGCTGCTGATGGACGCCGACCTGCAGGACCCGCCCGAGCTGGTCCCCGCGATGCTGCGCAAGCTCCGTGAGGGCTTTGACGTCGTCTACGCCGTCCGCAAGCGCCGCAAGGAGGGCCCGGTGCTGCGCCTTGCCTACGGCGCCTTCTACCGGCTGTTGAAGCGCGTGGCCGACATCGACATCCCGCTCGACAGCGGCGACTTCTGCCTGATGACCCGGCAGGTGGTCGACTGCCTCAACGCCATGCCGGAAGAAAGCCGCTTCCTGCGCGGCATGCGCGCCTGGGTCGGCTTCCGGCAGACCGGCATCGCATACGACCGGGAGGCGCGGCGTGCCGGCACCACCAAGTACTCCCTGGCCAAGTTGCTGCGCCTTGCGGCCAACGGCATCTTCAACTTCAGCGAAATCCCGGTGCGCCTTGCCCTCATCTGCGGGACGCTGTCGCTGCTGATCGGCGTCGGCTACGGCATCCACACGCTGTGGGCGCGCTTCGTGCTCCACCAGCCGCCCGCGGGATTCACCGGGCTGCTGCTGTCCATCATCCTGTTCGGCGGCACCCAACTGCTGTTCCTCGGCATCATCGGCGAGTACGTGCTCCGCATTTTCTTCCAAGTCAAACAGCGGCCGCTGTTCCTGGTCAAACGCGCCATCCGCGACGGGAAATCGGTCGACGCCGGCGGACTGGTCCGGCCCGCGTGTTGCGGCGCGCAATCCCCCAGTGACACCTGAGGCGCGTTGCACCGCTACACCTGCCTGGACCCGGCGACCCTTTCCAGCAGAACAGCAGCCGCGACCACGCGATCACCCTGGTCGGACCCAAGTCCCGGCACGAGTATCCGCAGCGTCTGCGCCGCATCCAGGCGTGGGTGGAGATCAACAACGAGCGGGTGGTCATGGTCTTCCTGACCAAACAACCTGGAGTGGTTGCCCGCCGGCGTCTGCGACCTGTCCCCTTGCCCTTCCCTTGCAGCAAATCAGACGACCGTTGCGACTCCAATTTTCAGCACTTTCGGAAGCCCCGTTTCCAGCCGAATTCAGTATTGGAAACTGCTTATTATCAACTACTTGTGCAGTGGTGCGGGCGGCGGGAATCGAACCCGCCTCTCAAGCTTGGGAAGCTCGCATACTACCGATGTACTACGCCCGCTTGGAGACGTGAGGAAAGCAAGGCGAGCGGCCGGGCCTTGGCAAGAAGGAATTCTTACACACTGGCGCCATGCGCGCAAAGACGCGGATTTGCCGGCTTGGTGAGCACATTGCGCCGGCCGGGCGCAACCGGGGGGCCATCACTGGGGCCCGCCGGTGTGGCAGTAGTGGCAGAGGAGGCCGTCGACATCGCCCTCGGGATGGCGGAAATCCTGGCCGACGGCGGAGAGCTGGAGGAGCTCCTCGCCGGCGCCTTGGGCGAGGATAAGGTGGCAGGAGTTGCAACTGGTGGGCTGCAGGGGCGCCCCGGTGGTCGCTTCAAAATGCTCGCCGCCGTGGCAGCGGAAGCAGCCGGGCCAGTTCTTGTGGCCAAGGTGGTTGGGATACTGCGCCCAATCGGATTTCATCAGGGGGAAGAAATTTTCCCGGTAGATGCGCTGCACCTCGGCGATGGTGCGCTCGAGTCCCGGCATTCCGGCATAGCGTTGCCGCAGGCCGTCGCGGATGGCGGCCTCGGCCGCCTCGCGGGTGGCGTAGCCGGCCGCCAGCAGGTTGACGGCCACATGGCGCAGTTCCGGGTACGCCGGGTCGAGGCGCCGCAGGGTGATGGCTTGGTCGACGGCGTCGTTGGGGCTGAGCAGGATGTGGGCCGGCCGGTTGTGGCAGTCGATGCAGTCCATCACGCGGACCTCGGCGGCGGCCAGCGCGTCAAGGTCCGCGAAGCCCTCGCGCAGGAAGACGGCCTCCTCGCCGCCTTCGCGGCGCAGGCGCACCCACGGGATGTCGAGGCGGCGTTCATCGACGGCGATGTATTCGACGCGGTTGCGCGGGTCGGTGTGCCAATGGATGCCCTCGACGGCGCCGAGGCGCGGGTCCCCTCCCCCGACCTGCAGGATCAGGCGAACGGCGAACGGCGTGTTGGCGGTGTCGCTGAGGTGGCGCTGATGGGTGCGGTCGAGGTTGCCGGTGAACACCTGCGGCCAGTGGCACTTTTCGCAGGTGTCCTGGGCCGGGCGCAGGCTGGTGATCGGGGTCGGAATCGGCCGCGGGTAAATGTTGGCCAAGGTCGCGTAGACCTGGTACAGGCCGTCAATCTTGGCCTTGACGTACCATTTGGCGCCCTCGCCGATATGGCAATCCACGCAGGCCACGCGCGCGTGCGGGGACTTCTGGTAGGTCACATACTCCGGCTCCATGACCGTGTGGCAAACCTCGCCGCAAAACAGGTTGGACTCGGTGAAGTGGTAGGTGCGGTAGCTGCCGAGCGCGGTGAGGAACAGGAACACGGTGGCGCCGCCGACGAACAGGGCGAACTTGCGCCGCTCGGCGGGCTTGCTGAAATCCAGCGAAATGCGCAGGGGGGACTCCTCGCCGGTCCGGCGGCTCAGGTGGCGGCGGTGGGCCAGCCAGCCGATGAACACCAGCACCAGGCCGATGATGAGGAAGAACGGCGCGACCAGGAAGGTGAGGATGCCCAAATAGGGGCTGGCGCCCGGCGTGATCAGGTCGAGCGCGAACAGCAGCAGGAAGGCGAACAGGCTGCCCAGCGCCACCACCGCGCCGGCGGCGGAAATCCAGTTGTTGAAATGCGTGAAACGGGACTTCCGGACGGGCGCCCCTGCCGGACCGCTTGGACCCTCCGGCGTCATGCCCAGCTCGCTACCGCCCGCCCGGCATCACTTGGCCATGGCGCGCATGAAGGCGACCAGCGCGTGAATCTCGTCGTCGCTGAGTTTGTCGCCGAAGCCGGGCATCTGGGTGCCTGGGACGCCGTTCTTGGTCATCTCGAACAGCTCCTCGTCGCTGAACTCGGCGAGGGACTCGGCCTTGGTGTAATCGCGAATCTTGAGCTTCTTGCCGAGCGGGGTGTTGGCCGAGCCGTCGGCCCCGTGGCACTTGCGGCAATGGCGGTCCCAGTTGGCCTTGGCGGCGGCCGAGCTGGAATCGTCGCCCAGGGCGGGCAGGTTGCAGGCGAGCAGCGCGAGCACCGCGGTGACAAGGGATTTGGTCATGGTCATGATCTTTCTCCTGTGCGGGTTAAAACACATACTGCAAGCCGGCGCGGACCACATGGACGGTGATGTCCCGGTTGCCGTTGGCGGAAGGCTCGCGCCGATCGAGGTAGTGGTAGCCGAGGCTGGTGCGCACGTTCGGCCGCAGGTGGAGGATGAGCCGGGCCGAGGCGCCGTGCTCGCTCAGGTCCGTTCCATAGGGCACGGTCAGCGGGGCGTTGTCGGTGAAGTTGCCCATTTCCAGATAGTGGTAGCCGAGTTGCACATCCAGCCACTTCAGGGCCACAGCGTACAGATTGAAGTCGGTTTGCCAATAATCATTCGGCACATTGACGACGATTCCGCCGAAGGTGCCCTCGAGTTCGGCCGCCCCGCTCTTGGTCAGGTCCTCGACCCAATGGAAGGCGCCGGTGACGAACAGGCGCGCGTGGGGGGTCCAGGTGAGCGCCTGGTTGAAGACCAGCCGGTTGCGCCGCGCGCTCTCGATGGGCGGGCTGAAACGGCTCTCGCTGTCGATGGTGGTGTGCTGGAAATCGACCCGGCTGACGCTGCGCAGCGAGTCGCGGATGCGCCAGTGGGCGCGGGCGTTGAGGTCGCGGATGAAAAACCGCTGGTTGTAGAGGTATCCCGGATACAGCGTGTAATCGGCCGGCGGCAGCGCGACGGTCCCGAAATCGTGGCGGTTGTCGGCGCGTTTCAGGTAGCCCTGCAGGGACAGGCGCAGGCGGGTCGAGGGGTGCAGCTGGACGCCGGCCTCCCAGAAGGCGTGCTTGCGCTCGAACCCGATGGCGCGGTCCAGCACGCCGGCATCCGGGCGGACGGCGCCCTCCTCGAGGTCCCCGTCCTGGATGCCCGCCTGGACGCGGCTGAACAGGAGCGTCTTCTCCATGCCGGTGTACCGCCCCTCGACAAACGCGGACAGGTCGATGGCGGACTTTTCGCTGGAGGTCAGGGTGGGGACCGTCTCGTAGCGCCGCTGCCGCGCGGACCAGTCAATCGTGTCGTGGGTGTCGATGTAGGAGCTGAACGCCCGGGTGGACAGGTGCTCGAGCCGCACACCGCCCGTCCAGCGGACGGTCTCGCGCGGCGTGGCCACCACGTTGCCGTTGAAAACCCATTGCCGGAGGCGGCGCGTGCCCTCCAGATCGAGGTACCCGCGGTCGTCCAGTTGCCGGTTGATGAAATTCGGGTCATAGGCGGCCTCCGGGCTGGCGCCGAAGATGCGGCTGCCGGTCAGGTCGCCATCGAGCCGGGTGAAGGCGAAGCCGACCGAGCCGGTCAGGTTGGCGCCCAGCTCGCGGCGGGCGTACGCGGAGGCGCCGAACAGGTCGTCGGCGCTCTCCTCATGGTCGCGGCTGAAGCGGTTGGCGGCCGGCTGCAGGGCCGCGCGCTCCACCACGCGCGCCCGCTCGACGCCGCGCCGCTGGTAATGGAGGCGCAGGCCGAGGCGATTGGCGTCCTCATGGCGCGTCACGCTGAAATCGACCGTGTGGACGGATTCCTCGCCGTCGATCAGCGCCGGCACGAGCTTGCGGGCCACCGTGCGGCCGATGCGGTACTCGAAATCATCCCCGTAACGGGTGGACAGCCGCATGCCGTCGCGCTGGAAAAAGCCGTATGCCAGCCGCACCTGCAGGCGGTCGGACGGCTGCACCTGCAAGGACAGGTCCAGCTTGCTGAGGGCGCGCTCCAGCGCGTCCGCGGACAGGACAAAGACGCGGTCGGCCGGCGGGTACCATGGGCCCGCCGCGTAATCGTATTCGAGCCAGCGGTTGAACCCGACGCGCAACGCCAGCCGCTCCTCGCGCTTGGCGCCAAACTGGAGCGCGACCGTTTCCGGCTGCGGCAGCCAGGTCGTGTCGAGGGTGACCAGCCAGTCGGAACCGGGGGCGCTCTCCCAGAAGAAGCGCTCGAGGCCGAGGTAATGGCGCTCCTCGAGGCCCAACGACTCGCGGGCCTGCGCCGCCCGGGTGCCTTCGTCAAAATACGGCCGAAAGGCGGTGAGGCGCACCTCCGGGGCGGCGGGCTCGGGCGCCTCGCCCGTGATGGTGTACAGCCCGGCGGCGCCGGCGGCGCCCGCGGCGGCATGGCAGAGCGCCAGCGCCGCGAGGCGGCGGAGCCGGCGGGATGGGGTTGGCGGAGCGTTCAGCGGCATGGTCAGAACCTCAGGGAGCCGTTGACGTGCGAGCCGTGCACCGCCTCATGGCAGCCGGCCGTCCAGCAGGCGCCCTGCTGGATGAATCCGAAACCGGTGTGGTCGACGCCGCCGATCATCAGGGCGTTCTGGCGGCGCTCGACGAAGTGGCACTGCAGGCACAGGTTGGCGTTGGCCGTCTTCAGCAGGGCGCGGTTGACGCTGCCGTGCGGGGCGTGACAGGCCGTGCAGCCTTCCCGCAGCGCCTCGTGCTCGAAAACGAACGGGCCGGCCTGCGCCGGGTGGCAGGCGGTGCAGGCGCCCAGCTCCGGATGCATGATCCCGCCCGCCAGCAGCTCGGCCTCGCGGTCGCCGTGCGGGTCGTGGCAATCGACGCAGGCGACGCGCGTGCCGGCCACCGGGTGGCGGTGCGGCAGCAGGAACTCGGCCTGCACCTCGAGGTGGCACTGCAGGCAGGCGGCGGCGGAGCGGCCGGGATTGTGGATGAGGTGGCGCCCGCCCCCCTCCATCGAGTGCAGGCTGCCGGGCCCGTGGCAGCCCTCGCAGCCGACCTCGAAGCCGGTCTCCCCGGGCACCAGCAGGCGCGCGTGCGCGGTGTTGGCGAAATGCCGCCCGATGCCGTCATGGCACAGCAGGCAATCCTCCGTGCCGACAAACTCCGCCCCCGGCGTGCGCGGCACGGCCACCACCCGGCGGTTCACCGTCTGGCAGGCCAGCAGGCTCACCAGCACGCCGCCCAGCAGCAGCCACAGCCGCGGGGCGCGGGCCGGACGGGGCGGACGGCGGGTCGGGCGCATGGGCGTCACGGGCACCTCACGCGGCGCCGCTCACGGGAAGGAGACCCACTGGCGGGTGTTGTAGTTGTAGAACCAGCGCGCCTTGCGGGTCGAGCCGGCGTAATAGAGCCAGGCGCCGGAGCGCATGTCGTAGACCAGCGGATACAACTCCGGCGTGGTGTAGCGCCAGCGGAAGGTGTTCTCCTCGAAGAAGTACACCTCCCCGGGGCCGCCGCCGATCATGATGTAGCCGTGCTCCACATGGTAGGCCCAATTGCTGTCCGCCTCCGGCGCATAGAACCCGAACCAGGGCGAGTAGAACCATTCGCCGCCGACCGGCACATTCTGCCCGTTGAGGAGCGCGTTGTTGGGGTCCGCAAGGTCGTTCATCGCCTCGCGCAGCAGCCCCACCGTGTACTTGGTGTTGTGGATGCCCTTGCTGCCGTCGCCGTACACGAACAGGTAGTTGAACGCGGCCTTGAGCTGGCGCGGCGTGTAGGCGCTGGTGACCGTCACCGTGGTCGAGCCGAGCGGCGGCAGGCGCCTGGCCAGCGCATCCATCATGCGCTTCACCTCGGTCTGCACGCCCTCGATCAAGCCGTCATAATTGTAGTCGGCCTTGGGAATGTCGAAGCCGGCGATCGGGCCGTGGCACTCCACGCAGCCGGCGACGATGTCGATGTCGTCGTCCGGGTTGTCCGGGGTGTTGTTGTCGAACACCATCTTGAAGGTGTGGCCGCCGGCGAGCTTGTGCGCCGGATGGCCGCTGCCGACCCGCGCCATGTGGCAGGTGGCGCAGCCGTCCTTGACCGATTCCAGGTGGCCGGTGCTGGGAATGGCCTTGCCGTACTCGACCGCGTTGGTGCCGGCGAGCATGTCGGTCTGGGTGCTGTAATGCGGGCTGAAGCGGGTGGCGAACTGCCGCGCGTACACGGGGCCGTTGACGCGGCTCTTGTGGCAGTTCATGCACAGCTTGCCCGTGCCGCCGGTGGTGACCACATGGCCGTTCTCGAGCCGCACGTCGGAGATGGTGCGGACCATGTGCGGGTTTTCCGCGCTGTGCGGGTCGTGGCAGACCGCGCAGGTGATCGCCTCGTAACCGGTGCTCAGCTGGGTGGCGCCCTTGGACAATTCGATGAAGGCGATGCCGCTATGGCAGCGCACGCAGGCGGCGCGCGTCTCGCCGGTCGGGTAGCGGGTGGCGACCGCATGGCGGGACAGCTCCCATTCGCGGTTCTGGGTGTAATAGGGCTCGCTGTCGTGACACTGGCCGCAATCGCCGGCGCTGAGGCTGACCGCGGTGGTGGTCCGGTCGCCGTGGTGGATGCTCCCGGCGCCGTGGCAATGCTCGCACTGGACGTTAGCCTTGGCCTTCAGCTCCATGGGCAGGGCGTTCCAATTGCCCGGCTGCAGGGTGGCCGGGAAGCTCCAGCCGACCTGCCGCGCCACGTCGGCGAAGCCCTTGTTCGCCGCCGCCGGATTCTGGCCGAGCGTGTGGCAGCCGATGCAGTTGGCGTTGTAGTACGGAAGCACCAGGCCGTCGATCGCCCGCTCGAAGTACGAGGCGTGGGTGGTCTCCATGTAACTGAGCGCCTGCTCGCGGTGGCACAAGGCGCATTGCGGGTAACGCGGGCTGGCGCCCCCCATCGTGCCGACCCCGGCGTACTCCGCGCCGGTGACCTGCGCCTGCAGCACGATCGGCCCGCCGGTCGCGTTGACCACCGCCTGGATCAGGTATTTGCCGACCAGGTCCGGCACAAACCGGGTGCGCCCCGCCACCTTGTACACTTCGCGGTCGCCCGGCGAATAAATCGGCATTTCGGGCGGGATCGGGGTCGGCGAAAAGGTGGCCAGCGAGCCGCCCAGCGGGCGCTGCAGCACCTCCCATGTGACGCCGAGCACCTCGGTGGCGATGGGCACCTGGGCCTCGAGGTAGACCGCCTCGCCCACGCCGGTGACCAGCAGGCCGCCGGAAGTCTGCGTCCCAGCCGGCAGGCCGTAATTGCGGATTTCCTGCGGGGTCAGCGGCCGCGCGGCGATCTGCTGGGCCTGCAGCGCCGGGGCCAAGTCGAGCACAACAAAAGCCGCCGCGAGGGCGGCCGGGAGCGAGCGCAAACGGGTGTTCGTCCGGATTCTATTCATAACGCAAGCCTTCAGCATGAATTAGGAGCCGTTATTTGGATGCGGCCCGATTATAACCAAATCCGATGGCCCCGTAATGAGCTTTCGTGCTCAGCTTGGGTAATTTTAGGTCCGTCGCGATTCCGGCGGCGCATCCAAATTGCTGCTCCTGATCTTGCGCGAAGGTCGGCGCCCCCGCCGAGGGGCAAGAGCAGGCGGAAGGAATGGGGAACGGGCTCAGCCGCCGGCCTGCCCGGCGATCTCCTCGAGCGGATAGGACCAGATTTCCGAGAGCGTCGGGTGGTACCAGTGGACGGCCAGCAGGTCGCGGGCGGTCGCGCCGAGGGTGATGGCCACCGCCAGGGCATGGATCAGCTCGCCGGCATCCTTGCCGACGCATTCGGCGCCGACCAGGCGGCCGCTGGCGCGCTCCGCCCACACCTTGACGTAGCCCCAGACCGCTTCCATCAGCAGCGACTTGCCGTGATCGTTGAAGGGATACTCGGCGGCCACCACGTCCATGCCGCGGGCGCGCGCCTCCGCGAGCGGCAGCCCCGCGGTGGCCACCTGCGGGTCGGTGAAGACGACGGCGGTGCGCGTGTCGAGGTTGACCGGCGCGGCGGGCCGGCCGGTGGCGTGGCGGGCGGCCGTCTCGCCCTGCAGAATCGCGATGTGCACGATCTCGTGGGGGCCGCAGACATCGCCGGCCGCGTAGATGCGCGGGTTGCTGGTGCGCTGCAGGGAATCCACCGCGATCCGGCCGTCGGCCGTGAGCGCCACGCCGGCAGCCTCCAGCCCGAGATGGTCGATGGCCGGGCGGCGGCCGAGGGCGTTGAGCATATGCGCGGCCGATACGGCATGCGCGCCGGCCGCGTCCTCGAAATGCACGGTGAAGCCGCCCGGCTGCCGCTCGACCCGCTGCAGCCGCGTGCCGGTATACAGGTCGATGCCCTCCCTGCGGAACACGTCCATGATGACGCGGGCCGCCTCGACGGACATCTCCTTGAGCACGTGCGGGCTGCGCTGGACCTGGGTGACCTTGGCGCCGATACGGGCCAGAAACTGGGCCAGCTCGCAGGCGACCACCCCGCCGCCCAGCACAATCACCGACTCGGGCACCTGCTCGAGGTCAAGCACATCGTCGCTGGTCCACACCCCATGCGCGTGCAGGCCCGGGATGGGCGGGAAATTCACCACCGAACCGGTGGCGACCACAAAGGCGCCGGCGGTCAGCGCGCGCCCGGAAACCTCCAGCAGCAGGGTGTCCGGGCCGGTGAAGCGCGCCGGCTCGCGGATCAGCGTGAAGCGACCGGACTCGAGCTGTTCCTGCCGGTAACGCTTGAATTCATCGATGAGGCGCGCCTTGCGCCGGTGGAGGGCCGGCATGTCCACCGCGACGGAGGGGATGCGCAGCCCGAACGCCTTGCCCATTCCGGCCAGATGCAGCACCTCCGCCGCGTAAATCAGGGTTTTCGAGGGCATGCAGCCGCGCAGGATGCACAGCCCGCCCAGCTCGGCGGAATGGTCGACAATGGCCACGCGCTCGCAGGTCTCCCGGGCCGTGCGGGCGGCCGCATAACCGGCCGATCCGCCCCCGATCACGATGAGGTCGAAGGTTTCCATGCGGCCACGGTAAAGCCGGCCGCCCGCGGGGGCAAGCCCGACCGGCGCCCGCCCGGAAAAGTCGGCATTGCCAAGATTGAAGCGTGCCCTCTAGGCTCCGCGCCCATCCTGACATGAAAATCCTCATAGCGGACAAAATCTCGGCGAGCGGCGTGGAGTACCTGCGCCAACAGGAGGGAATCGAGGTGGTGGAAGCCTACGGCTCCAGCCCGGAACAACTCAAGGAATTGGCCGCCGACGCGGATGCCATCATCGTGCGGAGCGCCTCCACCATCACCCGGGAGATCATCGAGGCCGCGCCCCGCCTGAAGGCGGTCGGCCGTGCCGGCGTCGGCGTCGACAATATCGACGTGGAGGCGGCCAGCGACCGGGGGGTGATTGTCATGAACACCCCGGGCGGCAACACCATCGCCACGGCCGAGCTGTCCTTCACCCATCTGCTGTGCACCGCGCGCCCGATCGCCCAGGCCAACGCCTCGATGAAGGCCGGCAAGTGGGACAAGAAGTCCTTCGGCGGCAGCGAGCTGTTCCGGAAAACCCTCGGCATCCTGGGCCTGGGCCGCATCGGTTCGGAAGTCGCCATCCGCGCCAAGGCCTTCGGCATGCAGGTGCTGGCCTGCGACCCCTATCTGACCGCCGCCCGCGCCGAGCAGCTCGAAGTCCGCAAGGTCGACCTCGACACGCTGCTGCGCGAGTCGGACTTCATCAGCATCCACATGCCCAAGACGGAGAGCACGCGCAACATGCTCAACGCCGAGGCGTTCGCCAAAATGAAGCCGGGGGTGCGCATCGTCAACTGCGCCCGCGGCGGCCTGCTCGACGAGCGGGCGCTTGCCGACGCGCTCGCCAGCGGCAAGGTCGCGGCGGCCGGCCTGGACGTGTTCGAGGAGGAGCCGCTGCCGCCGGACAGCCCCCTGCGCGGCTTCGACCGCGTGGTGCTGACGCCGCACCTCGGCGCCTCGACCATCGAGGCCCAGGAGAACGTCGGCCTCGAGGTGGCCGAATGCATCTGCGAGGCGCTGCGCGGCGGCTGGATCCGCAACGCGGTCAACGTCCCCTCGATCGACCCCAAGCAACTGCAGGTGCTGCGCCCGTATTTGAACCTTGCCTACAAGATGGGCACGGTCATCGAGCAGCTCACCCCGGAGGAGATCACGCTGGTGCGCCTCACCTTCTCCGGCAAGCTGATCAACCTCGACACCCGGCCGGTGCAGCGGGCGTTCCAGCGCGGCTACCTGCGGCGCGTCACCACGGACGTCAACGACATCAACGCGCCGCGCGTCATGGAGCGCCTCGGCATCCGGGTCGAGTCCGTGCAGACCAGCCTGGAACGCGACTACACCGAGCTGATCCGGGTCGAGGCCACCGACGCGGCCGGCCGGGCGTACTCGATCGAGGGCACGCTCCTCGGCAAGTCGCAACGGCCGCGCCTGACGATGGTCAACGGGCGCCACATCGAGAGCCCGCTTGACGAGAAATACCTGCTGGTTCTGGAAAACGAGGACGTGCCGGGCATCGTGGGGATGGTCGGCACCGTGCTGGGCAGGCACAACCTGAACATCTCCAACATGTCGCTCAGCCGCAACACCGTCGGCGGCATCGCCCTGAACATCTGCGGGCTGGACAGTCAGCCGGCCGCGGCGGTGCTGGCCGAAATCCGCGCCCATCCGGCGATCCGGGACCTGAAGGTCGTCAACCTGAACGGCTAGTGAGGTGGGCATGCTCTGGCTATACCCGCTGGCAGGCGCGGCCGGCTATCTGATCGGATCGGTCTCCTTTGCGGTGCTGCTCGCCAAGGCCCGGGGGGTCGACATCTTCGCCGTCGGCAGCGGCAACCCGGGCGCCACCAACGTGCTGCGGGTGCTGGGCCGGCCCTACGGGTACGCCTGTTTCACCCTGGACGCGCTCAAGGGCGCCGGCGCGGTTCTGCTCGGCAAGGGCATGGCCCTGCAGGGCGGTCTGGACCCGCAGGGGGCCGGCCTGGTCGCGCTGCTCGGCGCCATCCTGGGCCACAGCTTCTCGGTGTTCCTGAAATTCCGCGGCGGCAAGGGGGTCGCCACCACGGTGGGCGGCCTGTTCGCGCTGTTGCCGCCGGTCATGCTGGTCGGCGCCCTGCTGTGGCTTGTGGTCTTTTTTCTGTCCCGCTACGTCTCGCTTGCCAGCATCGTCCTCGCGGTGAGCCTGCCCGTTTCCGCCCTGCTGCTGCGCCTGGACACCTACCTCGTGCTGTTTTGCGCGCTGCTGGCGGCGATCATCATTGTGCGCCACCGCGCCAACATCCGCCGCCTGCTGGACGGCACCGAGCCGCGCACCGGCAACAAGCCCTTATGACACGCGACCGCAAAATCCACATCGGCATCGCCGGGCTCGGCACCGTCGGCCAAGGCGTCTGGAAGCACCTGCGCGCGCGCCGCGCCGCGCTCGGCGCCCGCACCGGGACGCAATTGATCCTGTCGCGGGTGGCCGAGCGGGACACCGCCAAGGCGCAGGCCATGGGTGTGCCGGCCGGCATCCTCAGCGACGACGCCCTGACGCTGGCCGCCGACCCGCAGCTGGACATCATCTGCGAGCTGATGGGCGGGACCGGCGCGGCCCTGGCGCTTACCCGCGCGGCCCTGCGTGCCGGCAAAACCGTGGTCACCGCCAACAAGGCGCTGCTGTGCCAGCACGGCGCGGAGCTGTTCGCGTTGGCGCGGCGCCACCGGGCGCACATTTACTTCGAGGCCAGCGTCGCCGGCGGCATCCCCATCATCAAGGCCCTGCGCGAGGGGCTCGTGGCCAACCGCTTCCCGCTGGTCTACGGCATCCTCAACGGCACCTGCAATTACATCCTCACCCGGATGGAGCGGGAGCAGCAGCCGTTTCCCGAGATTCTGGCCGATGCCCGCCGCCTGGGCTATGTCGAGGCGGACGAGAGCCTCGACCTGGACGGCTGGGACACCGCGCACAAGGCGGTCATCATCGCCTACCTCACCCAGGGCAAGTGGATTCCGCTGCGCAAGGTGCCGGTGGAGGGCATCCGCGAGATCAGCCTCGATGACATCCAGTGGGCCCAGCGCCTCGGTTTCAAAATCAAGCTGCTGGCCCTGGTCATGCGGGACTTCCGGAAAAACCACGTCTTCGTGGCGGTGCGGCCCGCGCTGGTGCCCCGCGACATGGTGCTGGCCAATGTCGACGGCGTCTACAACGCGGTCTCGGTCACGGGCGACGTGGTGGGCGAGACGGTTTACATCGGCCGGGGGGCCGGTCAGGACCCCACCGCCAGCGCCGTCATCAGCGACATCGTCGACGCGGCGACCGCCATCACCCACGGCCGCCTGCCGGATGAGCCGGCCGGCAACGAGGAGCTGCAACTGGCCACCCCCGCGGAGGTGTTCCGTTCGTTCTACATCCGGCTCGCCGTAAAGGACCGCCCCGGCGTGCTGGCCGATGTGGCCAGCACCCTCGCCGCGCAGGGCATCAGCATCGAAAGCGTGCTGCAGCGCCCCGGCGGCGGCAAGGGCGCGGCCCACCTGATCCTGACCACCCATGTCTGTTCCGAGGCGGCCATGGCGGCGGCCGTGCGCGCGCTCCGGACCCACCGCTCGCTTCTGCAAAAGCCGTTCCTGCTGCGCATCGCCGACTTTGCGCAGCGGCTCGGATAACCCCGGACGCATCCATGGCCCTGATCGTACAGAAATACGGCGGCAGCTCGGTCAAGGACCTTGACCGGATTCGTGCCGTGGCGGCGCGCATCAAGGCGACCCGCGAACAAGGCAACCAGGTGGTCGTGGTGGTCTCCGCCCGCAGCGGCGTGACCGACCGGCTGATCGCCGACGCCAAGGCCCTGCACCCGCATCCGGACGAACGCGAGCTGGACATGCTGCTCTCCATCGGCGAGCAGGAGACCATCGCGCTGACCACCATCGCGCTGCACGCGATCGGTCAACCCGCCGTTTCGCGCACCGGCGCCCAGGCCGGCATCGTCACCGACAAGGTCCACACCAAGGCGCGCCTGATCGACATCAGCGGCGGCGACATTCCCGCCCAGTTGCAGGCCGGCAAAGTGGTCATTGTGGCCGGCTTCCAAGGGATCAATCTGGACGGCCAAATCACGACCCTCGGGCGCGGCGGCTCGGACCTCACCGCGATCGCCCTGGCCGCCGCCCTCAAGGCCGACCTGTGCCAGATTTTCACCGACGTGGACGGGGTCTACACCGCCGACCCGCGCGTGGTTCCCGAGGCGCGCAAGCTTCCCGAAATCGCCTACGAGGAGATGCTCGAGCTGGCCAGTATGGGCTCCAAGGTCATGCAATCCCGCTCGGTCGAGTTTGCCAACAAGCACAACGTGCCCTTCGAGGTGCGCAACAGTTACAACGACAACCCAGGAACCCTTGTGAAAGCCGAAACCACCCTTGAGGACGTCGTGGTGCGCGGCGTCGCCTGCGACAAGAACCAGACCAAGGTCGTGGTCAGTGAGCTGCCCGACCAGCCGGGCGCTGCCGCGCGCGTGTTTCAGGCGCTGGCCGACGCGCGCGTCAACGTGGACATGATCGTGCAGAACCTGGGCCGCGACGGCGTGGCCAACCTCACCTTCACGGTGGCCAGCGACGAGGCGCACAAGGCCGAGCAGGCGGTCCGCGCGTGCCTTGCCAAAATGGGCCGGGGCAGCGTCGCCGTGGGCGACCGCATGGCCAAGGTGTCGGTGGTCGGCATCGGCATGCGCAGCCATTCCGGGGTCGCCGCCACCATGTTCACCGCGCTGGCCAACCACGGCATCAACATCCAGCTGATCAGCACCAGCGAGATCAAAATCTCGGTCGCCGTCGCGCTGGACAAGGCCGACGAGGCGGTGCGCGTGATCCACGCCGCTTTCCGCCTGGACCAGGAATAGGTCCCGGCCATGCGCTACCTGTCGACGCGCGGCGAGGCGGACCCGGTGTCCTTCACCGGCGCGGTGGCCATCGGGCTGGCGCCGGACGGCGGACTGTACGTGCCGGAATCCCTCCCGGACATCCGCGGACGGCTGCGCGATTGGGAAGCCCTCTCCTATGCGGAGCTGTGCGGCGCCTTCCTGCGCCTGTTCGCCACCGACCTTGAGCCGGGCGTGCTCGAGGACTGCGTGGCGCGCGCCTACGCGCGGTTCGACCACCCGGCGACCGCGCCGCTGGTGACGTTGCGGCCGGGCCTGCATGTCCTCGAGTTGTTTCACGGGCCGACCCTCGCGTTCAAGGACTTCGCCCTGCAACTGCTCGGCAACCTCTACGAGGCCCAAATCCGGCGCACCGGCGCGCCCATCACCGTGCTCGGCGCCACTTCCGGCGACACCGGCGCGGCCGCCATCCACGGGCTGCTCGGCAAGGCCGGCGTGCGCATCTTCATCCTTTTCCCGCGCGGAGGCGTCTCCCCCCTGCAGGAACGGCAGATGACCTGCACGGGAGACGAAGCGGTCCACGCCATCGCCGTGCGCGGCACCTTCGACGACGCCCAGGCCGCCCTCAAGGAAGTGTTCGCCGATGGCGCCTTCCGCGCCCGCCACCACCTCAGCGCGGTCAACTCGATCAATCTCGTCCGCGTGCTGGCCCAGTGCGTCTACTACATTTACGCCTGGCTGCGGCTGCCGCCCGGCGAGCGCGAGCGGGTCACCTTTGCCGTGCCGACCGGCAACTTCGGCAACGTGTTGGCCGGCTGGTGGGCCTGCAAGATGGGGCTGCCGGCGCGCGGCTTCCGCATCGCCACCAACCGCAACGACATCCTCTACCGGCTGTTCACCACGGGCGATTACGCCATCGGGCCGGTCCGGCCCAGCTGCGCGCCCTCGATGGACATCCAGGTCGCCAGCAACTTCGAGCGCTTTCTGTACTACCACGAGGGCGGCGACTGCGCCCGCGTGCGGCGCATCATGCGCCAGTTTCGGGAGACCGGGGCGTACCGTTTTCCGAACTTCGACCGCGACGCCTTCACCGCCAGCCGCGCCGACGACGACCAAATCCGGGCGCGCATCGCCGACGTGTACCGGGAATTCGGCTACATTGTGGACCCGCACACCGCCTGCGCCTTCCAGGACCTGCCGGCGGACGGCGTCACGGTGGTGCTCGGCACCGCGCACCCGGCCAAGTTCCCCGAGGTCATCGAGCGGGCGATCGGCGTGCATCCGGTGGCGCCCGCCCTCGATGCCCTCAAGGCGCGCCAGCCGCGCGTTTTCACCCTCGATCCAGACCCCGCCGCCATCAAGGCCTTCATCGACCAGCACGCATGAACATCTGCATCCTGCCAGCCGGGGCGTGGGGCACCGCCCTCGCCATTCACTTGAGCCGCCGCGGCCACGTCGTGACCCTTGTTCCGCACACCCTCGAGGAGGCGCTGGACATGGCGGACACCCGGGAGAACCGGCGCTTTTTCCCCGGGCACCGGCTGCCCCCCGATTTGCAGATCGGCTTTGAGATACGCCCGGCCCTCATGGAAGCCGAGGTCTGCGTGCTGGCCTGCCCCTCGCGCTACCTGCGCTCCCTCTGCCGCACGGTGCGCGGCCAGCTCGACCTGGCCACCGCCCTGCGGCTGTTCATCGTGATCTGCAAGGGCATGGAAGAGGGCACCAACGCCCTGCCCTGCGCGATTCTTGCCGAGGAGCTGCCCGAATATCCCCACGGCGTGCTGAGCGGGCCGACTTTCGCCAGCCAGGTCGCGGCCGGCCAACCCTCCGCGCTGGTCCTCGCCACCAACGCGCCCGAACCGCTGGCACGCACCCTCCAGCAGGCCATCAGCGGCGACAACCTGCGGGTCTATACCAGCGAGGACATGGTCGGCGTCGAGCTCGGCGGCTGCCTCAAGAACGTCTACGCCATCGCCTGCGGCATGTGCGACGGTCTCGGGCTGCGCGACAACAGCAAGGCGGCCCTGTTGACCCGCGCCTTGCACGAGATGGTGCGGGTCGGCACCGCCCTTGGCGGCCGCACCGAGACCTTCTACGGTCTGGCCGGATTCGGCGACCTGGTTCTGACCTGCAATGGCGCCGAGAGCCGCAACCGCACCTTCGGCGAGCTGTTCGCCAAAGGCACCCCGGTGGAGACGCTGCTTGGCGAGCGGCAGATGACCGTCGAGGGCTACCGCACCTGCCATTGCTTCCACCACCTGTGCAAGGAAAAAGGCATCGAGGCCCCCATCCTCGAGCAGGTCTACCGCATCCTGTACGAGGGCCAGACGCCCGGCGAGGCCATCCGCGCGCTCATGGGACGCGAGCTCAAACCGGAGTATTGAGCCGCCCGGTTCCATTTCTGCTTTTCAAGCCGGGCGAAATGCCCCATCACGGCACCATGCGATGCCGCCCCTCACGCTCCGGCTGGTCGTTGGTGGAAGTGGCCATTGTAGTGACCATCATCGGCCTGCTGGCGGCCCTGGCCGTCCCGCTGTTTTCCATCATCGTCAAAAAGTCCCGTTTTTCCACGCTGGCCAACGACCTGCGCGTCCATGCGGCGGCGATCCAGACCTACGCGGCCGAATTCGGCCATTACCCGGCCACTTTCACCACCCCGGGCGCCTACATACCGGAATTGGCGGCGCTCGATCAAAAGCTGCAGAGCACCAGCTGGCTGGCCCCCACCCCGATCGGCGGCGCCTACACATGGGTGTACATCCCGGCCAGCGGGTCCAACAAAGGCAGCGCCTACATCCAACTGGTCGAGCAGCCCGGCAACCCCTTCCGGATCACCCTCGCCGAGCTGATCGAATTGGACAAGGCGATCGACGACGGCAACATCGCCACCGGCCACCTCCAAGTGGCCGGCAACCGCATCCGCTATTTCCTGCTTTCCGGCAACTGAACGCGCGCCACGGCGGGCTCACTCCGGCCGCACCTGTTCGGGGCGCGGCAGCAGCAGGGAAAACAGCGCGGCCACAAGCAGCAGCGCCGCGCCGCCAAGGTAGGCGGTTTGCGACCCCAGCCACCAGTACAAGCCCGCGCCGAACAGGGGTCCCACCGCCCGCCCCAGCGCGCCGATGGAGCGCAGCGCGCCCAGTTCGGCGCCTTGGCGGCTGGCCGGCGAATAGAGCGACACCAGCGCCGACAGGGCCGGGCTGGCGCACCCGACCCCGAAGCCCAGCAGACCAAGGCCCGTGTAAAACAGCGGTTGGGATTGGCTGACCGAAAGGCACAGCAGCCCGGTGCAGCCGCCCAGCAGCCCTAGGGTGGTGAAGTTGCGCTCGCCAAAACGGTGGGCGAAGCGGCGCACCAAAAACCCCTGCGTCAGCGCCAGCACCACGCCGATGAAGAGAAACAGCAGCGACATGTCCTGGGGCCGGTACAGCAGCCGCTCCAGCGCGAGGAATGTCAGGGTGAATTCCATGCCGGAGAACGCGAAGATGAACAAAAAGTACACCTTCAGGGCGCGGCGCACATCCGGGATGCGGGAGCCGAGCTGCAACAGTGGCCGGCGCCGCGGCGGCGCTTCCGGGGCGGTGTGCGCGACGCGGGTCTCCGGGAAAAAGCGCCAGACCCACAGCACGTTCGCCAGCGCCAACAGGAAGGCCATCAGGGCCGGAAACGAAAACGGCGTCAGGCTGAACGGCGCGGCGCTGCCGGTCTCGGCGCCGAGACGGACCAGCGAGCCCATTCCGCCGATCGCCGGACCGAGAATGAACCCCAGCCCGAACGCCACCCCGAGCAGCGCCATGCCGCGCGAGCGGTTGCGCGTGTCGGTCAGGTCCGCCACCGCGGCGGTGGCCACCGCGATGTTGCCGGACATGGCCCCGCCCAACACCCGGGCGAGCACCAGCACCCAGAAACTCCCGGAAAAAATCCACAGCAGGTAGGAGACCGCGGTGCCCGCGGTGGTCAGCAGCAACACCGGGCGTCGGCCGTGGCGGTCGGACAGACGCCCCCACAGCGGGGCCGCGAAGAATTGCAGGAAACTGTACAGGGAACCGAGCAGTCCGCCGAACAGCACGGCGACCAGAAACTGCTGGTTGGCCCCCCGAGTCAGCGCCTTGAACACCTCGATAAGCCCCGCAAGGAGGGAGCCGGGCGCCTCCCGTGGCAGGTACCACTCCAGCATCGCCGGAAAGATCGGGAAAATGACGGAAAACCCGACCAGATCGATGAAGACCGTCAGCCAGACGATGCCGACCGCGTGCCGGGAGCTGGATGGGACCGGGGGTGCCATGCGCGCCCTCAGGTGTGGCCGAACTTGCGCTTGAGCGCGGCCGCCACATTGAGCGGCACGTATTTCGCCACCCGCTCCGGATCGTAAAAGGAGACCTGCTTCATCAGACTGGAGCTGGTGAAAAAGTAGAGCGCCCCGGGCATCAGGAAGATGGTCTCGATTTCCGGATCGAGGTCGCGGTTCATCTGGGTCATCTGGAACTCGAACTCGAAGTCGGAGACGGCCCGCAGGCCGCGGATCAGCACGGTGGCGCCGTTGGCGCGGGCGAAATCGACCACCAGCCCCTCAAACAGCCGCACCTCGGCGTTGAGCCCCGCGATGTTGGCGGCGATGAAATCAATCCGCTCCGCCGGGGTGAACAGGGGCCCCTTGGCCAAATTGGGCGCCACCCCGACGATCACCTTGTCGAAGATGTTGCAGGCGCGCCGCAGGATGTCCAAGTGGCCATTGGTCACCGGATCGAAGGTTCCAGGATAAATCGCGATCGCCATTTTGGGATTTGTTGGCGGATGATAGTTGATAGTTGATGGGCGATAGCAAGCTGTCCATACGGCATATTGCAAAGGGCCTCCGGGCCGCCATATCAACCACCAGCCGCCAGCAACCATCGTCAGCGAGCATCCGCTACCCCCGACCATGCGCCATCTGCCCAACCTGATCACCTTTTCCCGCATCGGCGTGCTGGGGGCGCTGCTGTGGCTGGTGCTGCAGCACTGGACCGGTGCGGCCACCCTGGCGTTCCTGTGCATCCTGTACGGCTCGATTTCGGACTTTGTGGACGGCTACATCGCGCGCCGCTACGGGTTCATCACCAATTTCGGCAAGCTCATGGACGCGGTGGTGGACAAGGTGATGACGCTCGGCGCCTATGTGCTGCTGCTGTGGCTGGGGCTGCTGCCGCCGGTGGCAATCACCGCCGTGCTGGTCGGCCTGATGGCCGCGCGCGAGCTGGGCATCACCCTGCTGCGCGTCATGGCGGCCCGGCGCAACATCGTGCTGGCGGCCGAGCGGGCCGGCAAACGCAAGACCATCTGGCAGGTGACCGGCATTTGCATCCTGTTCGCCGTTCCCATGTTCGAGCGCGACTGGCAGTCCTGGCTGGGCCTGGACCTGTCCGTGTTCACGGCTTACGTCTGGCTCAACGGCTACCTGTACTTCCTGCTGGCGGCGTGGCTGACGCTGTCGTCGGGCTATGCCTATGTGCGCCGGTACGGGCCGCTGCTGTGGCCGGGGCGGTCCTCCGGCACGATCTACCATGGATAGGTTGCGCCCATTCCTTGCCCTGCTGCCCGACCGCCTGGTGAAGGGGTTGTGCACCGCCGGTCCGGTCGGCTCGTGGGGAAACGCGCCCGGCACCAACGGCGCCCTCGTCGGACTGGCGCTCTACACGGTCCTGTTCTTTCCGCTCAGTTTGGCGGGCGAGGTGGTGTTGGCCGCGCTGCTGGTGCTGCTGGCCATTCCCCTGTGCGACGAGGGTGAGCGGCGGATGCAGCAGCGCGACCCCGGCAGGATGATCCTCGACGAGATCGTCGCGGTGCCGGTCTGCTTCATCGGCGTGAAGGCGCCGATGGCGGCCACCGGCAAGGTATGGCTGTTCATGCTGCTCGGGTTCGGGCTGTTCCGGCTGTTCGACATCGCCAAGCCGTTCGGCATCCGGCGGCTGCAGCGCATGCCGGGCGGGCTGGGGGTGGTGCTGGATGACGTGGCCGCGGCCGCCGCCACCAACCTCACTCTGCACTTGGTGCTGGCGGTTTGCCGAACAGCACTTGGTACATGATCGGGTAGATGCCGGTATTGTCGACCGTGGTGCCCAGCAGTTCGCTGCGGAAGCCGTGGGCGCGGGTCACCACGCTGCCGGGATAGTCGCCCGATGCGGGCCATGCGATGCCAAAGGGGTGGCGCGTGCCGAAGCGGTCGGGCTGCGACCAGAAGGGCGGCCCGCCCTGGCCTGTTGCCCCGTGCAGGCGCGCGCCGCTGTCGGTGACCGGCGGCAGCTCAACCGGCTCGGTCCAACCGCGCGGCGCCACCAGCGTCGGATGCCCGGCGTCGCTGTCGGAGCCGACCAGCAGCAGCACGCGGCGGTCAGGCTGCTGTTGCATGAAACATCGGGCCGCCCCGATGGCCTCGTCCGCGGCGATCGTCGCCTCGAGCATGCCGCTGGCGTTCATGACATTGGAAAAGTTGTCGGTTCCCTCCTCTTCGGCCACCAGGAAAAAGGGCCGCTCCGGATCGGCGCCGAGCACCCGCAGCGCCACCGCGACCATCTCGGCGAAGGTGGGCGCGGCGGGATCATACAACGGCAGCCCGGCCGCCCGCAGCGCCGCCTCACTTTGGTCATTGTACGTGTTCAGCGCCGCGAAGATGCCGATCACCCGCCGCGTGTCCGCCGGCAGGGCCAGCAGTTCCGACCGCGTGAAAACGAGCGTGTAGCCGGCCGCGGCGGCCTCCTCCAGCAAGTTGCGCCCGTCCGTCCGGCGCCCCGGCTGGCCGTGCCGGCCGGTTTGTCCCTCCGGCAGCAGAAACACCTCGCCGCCGCAGAAAATGACATCCGCGCCGCTGGCGAAAATCTGGGCGGCGATGTCGGTGACCGCGCCGCGATCAAGCGTTCGGGCGAGGAACACGGCCGTGCCCGGCTCGCCGATGTGACCGGTATTGATGATGCCACAGCGGATGCCCGCCCGCAGCGCCTCTTCCATGATGGTCAACGGCTTGCCCGAAAGGGCCGACAGCGGCTGGTCGCGGTCGTATCCGAAGGAATCATAATGCACCTTCTTGCCATAGGCGTGGACGGTGCCGCCGGCATGGGAAGTGGTGGACAACCAATTTCGCTGGTGCGGGCGGTATGCCGCCAGGCGCTCGAGCCGGTCCCACTCGAGCATGCCGTCGGGGCCGACCGCCACCTGCCGCGCGGCGTTCCAATGCCCCAAGCCGGTGCCGTCCGGATGAATGAAGATAACGCTGCCGGTCGGGGCGTCGGCCAACACACCGGCGGCCAGCCAGCCGAAACCCAGCACAGGCGCCAACAAGCGGATTAACGGTCTCATGCTACCACAAAGGACGGCGCCTTTTGCCCGGCAATCCAAAATGCGGCGCGGACCGCCGGTGGGACCCGCCGCTGCCGGGTGCACGGGGCGCGGAAATGATGTTGTCCAGCGCCGGCCGTCTTTGGTAACTCCTTTCTTCAGGAGAATGCTCATGGACCTGACCTCGCTCATCTACCTGACCGGCGCCAGCGGCTTTTTCACCTCGCGGGCATTTTTGCCCGCCTTCTGCACGGCATTTTTGCTGCGCTTCGGCGAGCACCTGCCCTACCTCGGGAATGTCGAGTTTCTCAAGGCCACGGGGGCGGAGCCGACCTGGTTCACCAGCGACGCCGCGTTGCTGGTGCTGGGTATCCTCGCGCTGCTCGAGATCGCGGCGACCAAGATGCCCGAAGCGCAGGAGCTGCTGGAGGGCGTCCACAAGTACGCCAAGACCGGCACCGCCGCGCTGGTCGCGATGGGCGTGCTGGGCGCGCGCGACGCCGGCTTTATCGAGCAGACCATCGCCCAGGCCGGCGCCCTCGACACGGCCATCGCGGTGGTGTTCGGCGGGATCGTCTATGTTCTCAGCAGCCTGCGGGCCGGGGTCATGCAAACGCTGGCGATGGCGGACCCCGACGATTCGATGGGCATCCGCACGCTGATCAGTTGGTTCGAGGACCTGTGGTCCTCGTTTGGCATCGTCCTGCTGGTGATCTATCCGTTCCTGATCATCGCCTTGGTGGGCGTGGTCCTCGGGCTGCTGTTCCTGGCGCGCAAATGGGCCGAATACCGTGAAGAAAAGTCGCGTGTGCCGTGCCCTTCCTGCGGCGCGGAAGTGTACGCCTGCGCCACGGAATGCCCGTCCTGCCATGCGGCGCTGCCCGCCCCGCGGGATGTCGGCTTTTTCGGCGCGACCGTCAAGCGGCCCGCGCAACCCGGCAAGGACCACGAGCTGCGCCTCATCAGCAAGCATCGCTGCGGCAAGTGCGCCACCCGGATCAAGGAGCGGCGCCTGCCCCAGACCTGTCCGGTGTGCGGGAACGGCATTCTCAAGGACCCGGCCGACCAGGCCGCCTACATCGGCAAGGTGCGCGCCCGCCTGCCCAAAGTGCTGGGCGTGACCTTCGTCCTCAGCCTGATCCCCGTGCTCGGCATCATCCCCGGCATCATCTACTACCGCATCCAACTGATCGCGCCGTTCCGCGCCTACATTCCCGCCTCGCGCGGGTTCATCCTGCGCTGGCTGGTGCGCATCATTTTCCTGCTGTTGATCTCCCTGCAACTGGTGCCCGGGCTCGGCGGGTTCATGGTCCCGGTTATGGCCCTCATCAGCTACCTGCTGTATTCGGGATATTTTTCCAAGACCCTTGCCGACCGCACCGCCGCCGCCGCGGCCGCCTAAACCGGCACCAGCGTCGCGCTGATCCGTTCCGGCGCGAGGCCGGTCAACACCGCCAGCGCCTCCCGGTAGCGTTCCAATTGCACGCCGTAGCGCTCGCGCAACTGGCTGTCCGCCGGAAGCCGGGGGTCCAGCGCATCGGTCTTGAAATCGTAAATGGCGGCCCGCACCGGCGCCCCGGTTTCATCCACAAAGACCAGCGCGCGGTCGATGATGCCGGTGGCGACGGTGTCCTGCCGGCGCAGCAGGTAAGGCTTTTCGCGCCACAACCGGCAGGGATGGGCCGGACGGCTGAACACTTCGCGGGCCAGCGGGGTTTGCCAAAACGCCAGCAGCCGCGGGGCCAGCTCGTCGCCGAAGCCGCAGGCCAGCCGCTGCAATCCATCCCGATCGGCGAAATCGAGCCATTCGATGGCGGCCAAGGCGTTGTGCATGCGGGTGCCGAAGTCGCGGCCGGCGCGGGACCGCAAGCGCTCCGGCAGCACGGGCATGCCGTGCGCCTCGCGCGACGGCGAAGGGGCTGGGCGCAAAGCGGCCGGCACACCGGGCAAGGGTGCAGCCAGCGGCGCCAAGGACCAGTCGGCCACCGGTGGAAGGGACTTCTCCAAGCCGGCAAACCAGTCCGCCCTGCCCCACTCCCGTCGCCACGTGACCGGTCCGTCCGCGCGTTCCGCCCCGTCGCCGCCGAGGGCCGCCTCCAGCACCTGGTGCCAGGTGGCCTCGCTCCGGTTCGCTGCGGGCATGGGGGCGACACAATACAGCGCGTGGCGCGGCCGGGTCAGGGCCACATACAGCACGCACAAGGCCTCGAACAGGGCCTGCCGCCGTCCGGCCATGCCGGCCTCCTGCAAGGCCGGGTCCTGTTCCATGGCCCATTTGTTGGGCATTTCCAGAATCCACTGGATCGCGCCATCCGGGCCGCGCTGCACATGCAGGGGATTCCCGCGCGCCTGGACCAACTCGGATTCCCCGAAGCCGGCCACAATCACCATGTCAAAGCCGAGCCCCTTGGCCTTGTGGACAGTCATCACTTGGACTTGGTTGGCCAGCGCCGATTCGGCGACCGTGGCCGCCTGCAGGTATCCGATGAGCGCCTCCAACGAGTCCAACCCGGTTGCTTCGAAGCGGGTGGCCGCCTCGAGCAACTGTTCGCAACGCAGCTCAAGGAATGCGTCCCGCGGCATGCGCCCGCCCAGAAACGCCAGCAGACGGGCCACCGCCGCTGCGCTGCCCTCGCCGGCCAGTGCGGCGCGCACCGCGGCGGCAAGCGCCCCATAATCCCAATCCGCCCCCAACCAGTCAGGCAGGCGCAGGTAGGCCGCCGGGAAGGCCTCGCCCGGCCGGGCCAAGGTCTGCAGAAAGGCCAGCACCCACAGACCCGCCACATTGTCGAGGGCGATATGGGACACCCCTTCCATGCTCGCCGGAATGCCGGCTTGGCGGAGCGCTTGCGTCAGCGCGGCCACCTCGTCATTGCGCCGCACAAGGACCGCACAACTGAGACCGCGACGCAGGGGTTCCACCGACTGGATAATCCCGACGCAAGCCGCGGCCAGGCTGTCGGCATCCTCCACCACGCCCCACGCCGCGTACCCGGCCAACCCGGCGGTGCGCCGGGATGGCCGATGCGGGGTCCAGTGCCTCTCCCACCGCGCCAGGATTTCCCGGTCAAGCGGCGCGCGCCCCAGCCCGGCGCCAAACAGCTCGTTGACGCAATCCAGCACCGGCGGGGCGCTGCGCCACGATTCCCCGAGGCTCTCCGTGGGAACGCCGTAGCGCGCGGCGATCTCGTCGAACAGGCGCGCGTCGCCGCCGCGCCAGCCATAGATGGACTGCTTGACATCACCGACGCAGAAGAAGCTGCGGCGCCCCTCCGCATCCTGCAGCACCTCGTCGATGAAGGCGGAAAGCACTTGCCACTGGATACGCGAGGTGTCCTGGAATTCATCCAGCAGCCAATGGTCGGCCCGGCCGTCCAAACGATAGGCCAAGTCGCTGGCCGACAAGACGGGGGTGCCGCCCATCAGACCGCGCACCAACAACAGCGGCAGGTCGGCGAACACCAACGCCCCGACCTCGCGCACGCTCACCTCGTACAAGCGGTCGAATTGCGCCAACAGCTCGCCCAGCGTGCGCGTGACCAGCACCCGCCGGGCGATCTCGCGCCGCACAAGGGTCCCGAGCAACCGGTAAAGCAGGCCGGCCAGCGGCTCGGTGATCGGGTAGGAACGGCGATTGAAAAGAATCTCCGCTTCGCCCGCCGCGAGCGCCGTGCGGGCCTCGAACAGGTGCTCCATAAGGGTGCCGGCTGTGAGCGGCCGGCCGGGTTGCCAGGTGGCGCACGTTTCCACAAGGCGCGTGAAGGCCGTTTCGAATTGGGCCCCGCCCGGCGGCAGGTGTGCAAGAATCTCCCCGGCCAGCTTCTCGGGGTCCTCATCGTCCTCTTGGCGGCCGGTCGGCAGAAGCCACCACGGCGGCTCGGGAAAGATCGCCCCGGCATTGCCCCACAAGCGGGCTGTCCCGGATTCAATGAACAGTCCGTGGCTGGCGCGCAGCCGCTCCTCGAAGGTCCGGTAAACGCTTTTTTCCTCGGTGCCCCACGTGAGGTTTTTGTAGAGGTCGAGGATGGTGCGGGTGTGTTGGGGATCGTCGCCGGCCAGCAGGCGGTCAAGCGCGTGCCGCACCGCAAGGTCCTGCTCGTACGACTCGAGAATCCGGTGCGGCCGGGCAAGGCCGAGCTCATAAGGGAAGGCGCCGACGATCCGGGCGAAGAAGCTGTCGATGGTGCCGAGCTGGAGCCCGCCGAGGGCGCGGACCATGCGCTCCAGCAACCCGACAAAGTAGCCGGGATCAGCCTGCCCCGCCCCGATCTGCCGGTGCAGTTCGGCGGCTTGTTCGGCGCCGCCCGCCGCCTCGCACAACCGCAGGAAGATGCTTTGCAGAAACTCGCCGGCGGCCTTGCGGGTGAACGTCAGGGCGATGATGCGCTCGGGCGCTTCCCCGCCGGCGACCAGGCGCAGAAAGCGGTTGACCAGGGCATGGGTTTTGCCCGTGCCGGCCGAGGCCCGAATCATCTGGTGACCGGCCGGTGCGCTCATGCGGGCGCCTCCATGTGCTGCTTCCGCCATGCCGGGTCGATCGTCTCCTCGTAGCTGCCGCCGAACCACTGCCGCCACGGATCGGCATACGGGGCGGCCATGCCCACGGGAAACCAGCCGCGGCGCATCCGCTCCACAATCGCGGCGGCGCAGGCGATGGCGGCGTCCCGGACGGCCGGCCCGGGTTCCCACACATGCAGCGCCACCTCCCCGAGCGCCTTGGCGAGGCACAGGTACGCGCAATCGGGCGGGGCCCCCGCCCACCCCGCCACGGCGGCCTGGTAAAGCGGCAATTGCAGGTTTTTCCACCGCAGCGTCTTGCCGTCGAGCGTGAACGCGCACTCCGGGAACAACGGCGGCGCGGACCGGGCGTTCGGTTTGGACAGGTGCGCCGCCTCGGGGGACTCGGCCGTGTCGGCGGTCTTGTAGTCAACGATCCGATACAAGCCGCTCTCCTCGTTGCGCTCCAGCAGGTCGATGACGCCGTGGAGGGGCACGCCGCCGACGCGGAAGGCGACGTCCTCATGGAAGCGCCATTCGGCCCTGCACGGCAGCCAGCCCGCCTGACGCTGTCCGGCGATGACGCGGGCGGCGGCGCCCAGCCGCTGCCGCAGCGCGGCGGCCTGGATGCGCAGGGGCAGGGCCGGCCGGGCGCCATGGACCGCGCCAAACAGCGCGGACAGCCGTTCCTCCAGAAAGGCCGCGATGTCTTCGGCCCGGGTCAGCCGGGCGCCTTCCGGTGCGGTGTTGAGCGCCTCCAGCACGCGGTGCGCGAGCGTGCCGAACCCGCGCGCGTCCAGCTCCACCGGGAGCGCCTCGGGCGCCTCCCAGCCCAGCCGGCATTCGAGGTAGCAGCGGAAAGGCCCCGCCAAATAGGCGTTCAACTGGCTGGCGGAAACGCTGGTCAACGGCGGCGGTTCGGGCAGCCGCAGCACCGCGCCGAAGCGCGCCGGCGGGCGGTGTTCGCGCGCGGCCTGGCCGCCAAGCAGCGCCTGGACACGCTCCAGCAGGTGCTCGCGCCCGGCAAGAAACAGGAAGCGGGACGGCAGCACCGGCTCATCATCCAGGCCGCGGTCGGGAAGGAGGATGTCGACGCATCCCCAGCGGCTGCGCGTCTCCAACAGCAGGCGCAGGCGGAACGCGTGAAAGGCCGCCTCCTGGTCGGGTCCGTACAGCCCCAGCTCACGGCACAGCGCGGGCGGCACAAACGCCTCGGCGCCGTGGCTGCCGGGCACCTGCGCGTCGGGCAGCCCGAACACCACCACATGCGGGGCGATCTCCCATGCGACATCCAACCAGCCGGCAACCGGCCGTTCCCGCGCGCCGCGCTCGGGATAAATCCGCCGCTCCTCGAGAAGAAACGCGAGCAGCTCCCAGTAATCGGCTTCCGGGGTTTCCGCCGGGTCGAATTCCGCCTGCAAGTCCTGCAGGACCTCCTCGACCTGGGCGAGCACCGCTTGGGACGCGTCGTCAAGGGGCGCGCTGGAGGCGAATTGGTGTAGGATGCGCCAGACCCGCTCCGGAAAGGCCACGTCCCGCCGGCCCCGGTCAAGCAGGCGTTCCAGGGCGTCGGCGAAGGCGCGCACATAGCCGGTGCGGGCGCAGCGCTCCAGCCCGGCATCCCGCGCCTGCGCGAGCCGCGCAAAGAGGCGCTCCTGTTGCAGCCAGAGCACGGCGGCCTCCACCTGTTCCACCGCAAACCCGTTGGCGGCGGCCCAGCAGCGCACCGGCTCGTGCAGCAGCAGGTCGAGCAGCCAGCCGAGGGGCGGGTCCTGTTCCCACTGGCCCAGCTTGGCCAACAGGCGGCCCCAACCGGTGGCGGACAACGGCTGGCCTTGGGGCGAATAGAAAGGCGTGCCGGTCAGGCGGCTGCGTTCGACCAGATAGCGTTCCAAGGTCGCCTCCGGAGCGCCCAGCGCCAGCGCGTCGATGTTCCCGCCGTAGGCGGCGGCCAGCCGCAGCACGTGGTCGGCCAGCGCGCGCGGCTCCGGGCCGCGCCGCACCCGCCCGGCAAGCAAGGATTGCGGCAAGGGCTCGGCGTCCCACGCGCCCGGACGGGGGCGTCCCCAGCCGTCAAAGTCGTCCGCCCGCTCGGCTGGCGCGGGCACAAGGATATCGACCGCCACCCCGCGGTCCGCGAGGACCTCCAGAAAAAGCTGCTGGCGCGGGCTCAGATTGAGCACCCCCGCCACCGCCACCCGGCGGTACGCGCAATCGCTCCGGCGGCCGGTGATCTGCTCCTCCAGCGCGCGTTCCGGGTCCTGCAGACCACGGCGCTGGAGGTATTGCAACCAGCCGCCCTCCAGGCGGGCGAGCACCTCCCAGCGGGCGTGGTCGGCCGGCAGATTCGGCGCGCCGGCGATTTTCCCGAAATCCCATCGGTCTTCAGCGAGACGGCCGCGCACCGCCATCACCTGGCGGGCGATGGCATGGGTCCACGCCCCCGTGCGCTGGGGCGGCAGCACCGGAAAGAGCGGCTCCAGCTCGCGCGCCTCGGCCGCGCCCAGCACGCATTTCCACGCCTGCAACGCCTGGACCTGGCTGGCCACCCCGGGCACCCCGGTCAACAGGGCTTGCAGAAACTGGACGGGGGTCGCCACCCGCGGCGGATGCAGCGCCTCCACGCCTGCGGCGGGACCGCTGAACAACGCATGGCTCAGGTGCCGGCCGGCTCGCGCGCTCGGCACCCAGACCAGCCACGCGTCCAACTCCCGCGAGCCGCCCGCCTCCTCCCGCAGCCAACGCGCCACTTCCAGCATGAACGGCCGCTCCCAGCCCAAAAATCGACGCGCCGTCGGCATGGCAACATTCAGACAGGTCGGCGCCTTCTGACAAGTCTGAGCCGGCACAAAGCAAAAGACCCGGCCTGGGCCGGGTCTTTGCAGAAGCTCGGTCAGGGCCGCCGCTCAGGCCGACTGCACCTTGGGGAGCGCGGCGGGGATGTCCACCGGATGCGGCTGCTTGCGCTTCAGCACGCGCAGGCGCGAGCGCCGCCGCAGCATGCGGTCCAGCTTGCGCTCCAGCAGGTCAATGCACTTGTAGAGGTCCTCGTCGCGCACGTTGACGAGCAGGTCCTTGCCGCGTATCTCAAGGATGCCGCGGGCGCTGAATTCCCGCTGGTTGTGGGCGGCAAGGGTCATGCCCAAGTCCACCCGGATGCGCATGATTTGAGGTTCATGGTCAAATAACTTCGAGACTTTCACGATAACCATTTGCTTGATCGCCTCCGTCAGTTCGAGGTTGTTGCCGGAGATGAGGATATCGTTGGTCCGATCTTTCATGATGTCTCTTTCCTTTTCTTTTGTGGTTCTCGGTTTGTTCCCTGCGAATCCCTGGCGCCGGGGAACAACAGCAGCCAGAAAAGTCCGCGACAGGCCCTGCGGGGCGGTCAGTCCGACACACATCCGCCCTCGCCCGCGAGGCTGGATACCTCGATCCCGATGGCACTTCACACTGGCGCATACTGGGATCATCCACAACATAGCCTCTACTGCCGCCAACTGTAGCCATGGGAGGATTAATTGCAATCTTTCTCGGCCGTTTGGGCGGCGGATTTTGCCGCGCACCGGTTCGCCGTCCCGCCATGCCTGAGCGATTCCTATTCGGTCCCGAACCGCCGCTGATTGAACCGGCGGAGCTGGAAGGCTGGATTCTGTACGAGGACGCGTCGTTGGTCGTGCTCAACAAGCCGGGCTGGGTGGTTTGCCACCCCTCCAAGAACGGCCCTTGGTCAAGCCTCGTCGGGGCGGTGCGGGAAGCCCGCGGCTTGGAGCGGGTGCATCTGGTGAGCCGCCTGGACCGTGAGACCAGCGGGCTGGTGCTGCTGGCCAAGGACCACCGCACTGCCAGCCGCCTGCAGACCGCCATGGCCGCCCGGCGGACCCGCAAGCGCTATCTGGCGCTGCTGCGCGGCCGCCTCGGCGAAGCGCGCACCACCGAGAGCAACATGGAACCGGACCCGGACAGCCCGGTGGCGGTCCAGCAGCGGGTCTGTTTTGGCGGGCGGGGCAAGCCTGCCGTGACGCATTTTCGGCCCTTGGAATACTGGGGAGCGCATACCTTGGCGGAAGTGGAGCCGGTCACCGGCCGCAAGCACCAGATTCGCGTGCACGCGGCATGGCTCGGCCACCCGGTGCTGGGCGACAAGATTTACGGGGGAGACCCCGGCTGCTATCTGGAGTTTGTCGCGCAGGGCTGGACGCCCCGCCTGGAAAGCGTGCTTGGATTTCCGCGACAGGCGCTGCACGCCGCGACCTTGGAGATTCATGGCGACGGGTTCCACCACTGTTTTGCGGCCCCGTGCCCCTTCGAGGCGGAGGGCTTCCGCGCCTTGGCCGAATCTTACTCGCTTTCCTGCTGAGCACCGCGCAGGGCGTTCAGCCGGCCGGACAAATCCGCCAGCTCCTGCAGCGCGCGGTGAAAAGCGGCCTCGCGCGCCGGGTCGCCGAAATGGACCTCGTTTTCCCGCGGGTTGTACTCCCACTGGCCCCACGCGTCGCGCAGGATGTCGAGCGCGCGCAGGGCCGCCGCAAGGATCTCGACATCGAGCTGGCGCAGCTCGAACAGGCGGGAGCGCCGCCAGTCCTGGAGGATGCGCTCCATCTCGGCAACGGCCACCCGATCGGCCGGCGGCGCCAGGCCCAGCTCGGTGATCGCGGTGGTGTAGCGCTCCTCAAACGACTCCACGAACTGGGTGAAGGCGCGGGTTTCCTCATAGAGCAGCCGATGCGCGTCGCGCTCGCGCTCCAGCTCGGCGAGCGTGCGAAACCGCACCCATGCTTCGGGCCCAAGGGTCGTATGGGACGCCAGCGCCGCCGCGTAGCGCCCGGCGCGCTCGCGGACTTCCTCCTGCATGCGCGCATCCAGGCGCCGCAGCGCCTCGAGGTCGGCGGCGGGCAGCCGGCCCTCATACTGGACAAACCGGTCGGCGCTCCCGCGGGCGCGCCGGGCGGCGGCCTCGGCCCGGCGCAATTGTTCAAGGCGGGCCTGTTCCAGCCGCAGCCGCTCGCGCAGGCGGGCGACCGCCGTGTCGGCGGCGCGGTCGGCCGCCAGTTGCTGTTCCCGGGCAACAATGAGCGGGGCCAACAGCAGGCACCCCGCAGCGGCGAAAACCGCCCAGCCCGCCGCCACCGGATCGCCCCGCGCACGCCGCCGCCACAACGCCCAAACGGCCCCCAGCGCCACCAGGGCCGGCCAGCCCCATTTGGCGGCCGCTCCCTGCAGCCACGCGGCGGCCGGGTACCACGCGGTCACCCACGTGTAGCCGGCCGCCAGCCACACAACCCCCGCTGCGAGGACACCCCTCATGCGGGTTCGATGCCGAAAAACTCCCGGGCATTGCGGGTCGTGAACCCGGCGAGCGTCTCGAGGCTGACGCCCAGCAGTCCGGCGGCACATGCGGCCACATGCGCCACATGGGCGGGCTCGCAGGGCTGTCCCCGCACCGGCTGGGGCGCCAGATACGGCGCGTCGGTCTCCAGCATCAGCCGCTCCAGGCCCTGCTCGCACGCGGCCTGCCGCACCGGATCGGCGGACTTGGCCGGATAGGTCAGGATGCCCGTGAACGAGGCCCGGCCGCCACGCCGGTTGATCTCGCGCAGTTGCGCGGGCGTGCCGGTAAAACAGTGGAACACCACCCTGCGCCAATCGACGCCGGATTGGTCGATCAGGCGGATGCACTCCGCGACCGCGTCGCGCGAATGAATCACCACCGGGCAATCCAACTGGTAGGCGAGCGCCAGCTGCTCGCGGAACACCCGTTCCTGCAGCTGGCGCTGTTCGGCGGCCTCGTCCGGAAACCGGGACAGGTGGAACCAATCCAGCCCCATCTCCCCGAGCGCGACCGGCCGCGGTTCCGTTCCAAAATAAGTGGGGATGGCCTTGAGCTGCTCTTCCCAATCCTCGCCGATACAGCCGGGGTGCAGACCGACGGTCCAATCGACGCGGTGGCGCTCGCGCGCCGCCAAGCGAAAGTACAATTCCCAGTCCTTCTGGCTGGTGCCGACGGTGATGCAGCGCCCCACCCCCGCCGCTTCCATGCGCGCCAGCACTTCCGCCTCCCGCCCGCTCAGGATGGCCTTCTCCAGATGGCAGTGCGTGTCGATCATCATGATATTTTCATTGAAAGCACCCGACTTTCCGCATTCTCATCTCCGCATGATCGGTGAACGTCTGGAAGAGGCGCGCAAACGCAAGGGACTGTCCATCCGCGAAGCCGCCGAAGCAACCAAAATCCGGGGCGACTTCCTGGTGGCGATGGAGAACAACCGCTTTGATATCCCCTTGCCCCAGATATACATACGCGGTTTTCTGAAGAACTACGCGCGCTTCCTCAAGCTCGATCCCAGCAAGATTCTCACCGATTACGACGCGCACCTGCTGGGGCGCCAGCCGGCCGCCGCCGCGGCGCGCCCGCCGCGCGAGTCCCTTGGCCACATCGAGCTCAAGGAAAGCGCCCGCGAAGGGGAAGGGCATGTGGTGGTCACCGAGGCGCCGGAGGACACGGGTCCCGACCCCGAATTGCGGTTCAGCCTTGACCGGGAAGCTCCGGCGCAGGCGGCTCCCCCTCCCCCCACCCTGGAGCGCGAGGCCATGCGCCACGATCCCGAGTCGTGGAACGAAAACAAGACCCTCTACATGAAGATCGGCATGGTGTTTGCCGGCATTGTGGTGGTTGCGATCCTGGTCATCATCCTCGTCCAGCTGATGGGCGGGAAGGGCGACCGGCGCTCGGCGGAGATGGCCGGGCAGGCCCCCGCCCCGGCCCGCACCACCGAGGTCATCCCCGCCCAACCGCGGCGCGACACCCTGCAGATTTCCGCCAGCGACAATGTCACCCTGATCATCGAGCAGACCCTCGATCGCAAACGGCTTTTCAGCGGCTCGCTCAACGCGGGCGAATCGCTTTCGCTGGAAAAGGAGGGCCCGGTCTCGATCCGTTTCACCAACGGGTCCGCCTTGGTCATCCAACGCAACGGCCAGCAGTTGCGCCCGGCCCAAAGCGGGGTCGGCCGGACCGTGGTGGATTGACGGCGCACCGCCGCCCGGGGAATCAGCGGCGCGGATGGAAGCGGGCGTGCGCCTCGGCAAGGCGACGCTGGTCGACCCGCGTGTAGATTTCCGTGGTGCCGATGTCGGCGTGGCCGAGCATCTCCTGGATGGCGCGCAGATCGGCGCCATTGCTGAGCAGGTGGGTCGCAAAGGAGTGCCGCAGCAGGTGCGGCTTGACCGGCTTGGTGATGCCCGCCAACCGCGCGTAGGCGCGGATCCAGTGCCACACGGTCTTGCGCGACAGGGCGGCGCCGCGGTTGCTCAGGAACAGGACGCTGCCGGTGCGCGCCCGGACCAGCTGCGGCCGGCCCTGCCGCAGGTAGCAGGCCACCGCCTCCGCGGCCTTGCGCCCCACCGGCACCAGCCGGTCCTTGCCGCGCTTGCCCGCCTGCACCCGCACAAACCCTTCCTCGAGGTCCACATCCTGCAGCGCCAGCGCGCACAGCTCGCTGACCCGCAGCCCGCTGCTGTACATCAGCTCGAGGAAGGCGCGGTCGCGCAGCCCCTGCGCGGTGTGGCGGCTGGGCGCCTCCAGCAGGCGGTCCACCTCGGCGGGCTCCAGCGCGCCGGGCAGGCGGCGCGCCAGCTTGGGCCCGCTCAGCAGCTCCGTGAAATCGGCCGGCACCCTCCGCTCCGCCAGCAGAAACCGGGCGCAGTGGCGGACCGCGCTCAGCTTGCGCGCCAGCGAGGCCGGCGTGTATGCCTCCGCGCCGAGCGCCCGCAGCCAGGCGGCCACGTCGTCCCCGCCCACCTCGGCCCAGCCGGAACGGCCGCACTTTGTCGCGACAAATTCAGCACACTGGCAGAGGTCGCGCAGGTAGCCCTCGACGGTGTGGCGGGAGCGTCCCTTCTCCAGCTCGAGGAACACGCCGAAGGCCTCCAGCCCCTCCGCCAGCGCGGGCGGAAGGCGCCCGAGCGCGGCTTCCAGCGCGTCCATCCCCCGGCGTTGCCCGAGCCTTGCCATGGTGGCGATGGAAGCCCGGCCGGCGGCGCGCGGCAACAAGAAAGCCCGGGCGCGCAGGCCCGGGCCCCTTGTGCGCGGCGGCGCCCCGGCCGCCGCACGCCTAATAGCGGGAGATCAGCAGGTCGCGCTGCCAGAGCAGCTCCTTGGGCATGTGGTCCCACAGCTTGAGGAACAACTCCTCGTGGCCGAGGGTCTGCGCCAGCAGGGTCTCCCGGTCGACCTTCATCAGCTCGTCCCAATCGGCTCGGGAGAATTCCAGCCCGTTCCAGTCGATGTCCTCGTAGCGCGGCATCCACCCGAGGGCGGTCTCCATGGCGTGACCCTCGCCGAGCACGCGCTGCACGATCCATTTGAGCACGCGGGCGTTCTCGCCATAGCCGGGCCACAGCCAGCGGCCGGTCTCGTCCTTGCGGAACCAGTTGACATGGAACATGCGCGGCGGCTCGTTGACCGTCTTGCCCATCTTCAGCCAATGGCGGAAATAGTCGCCCATGTGGTAGCCGCAGAACGGCAGCATGGCGAACGGGTCGCGGCGCAGCGCGCCGACCTTGCCCTCGGCGGCGGCCGTCTGCTCGGAGCCGACCGTGGCGCCCAAGTACACCCCGTGCTGCCAGTTGAAGCTCTGGAACACCAGCGGGATGGTGGCCATGCGGCGGCCGCCGAACACGATCGCCCCGACCTCGACGCCCGCCGGGTTTTCCCATTCCGGGTCGATCACCGGGCAATTGCGCGCCGGCGCGGTGAAGCGGCTGTTGGGATGGCTGGAGGGCACCGGGTTGCCGTTGGCGTCCTTGGTGCCGGGAGTCCACGGGTTGCCCTTCCAGTCGATCAGGCGCGCCGGCGGCTCCTTGGTCATGCCTTCCCACCAGACGTCCCCGTCCTCCGTCAGCGCGACGTTGGTGAAGATGGTGTCGCGGCTGCACGTGGCCATCGCCATCGGGTTGGTTTCGTTGCTGGTCCCGGGCGCCACGCCGAAAAAGCCCGCTTCCGGGTTGATCGCGCGCAGCTTGCCGTCCGGCCCGGGCTTGATCCAGGCGATGTCGTCGCCCACGCAGGTGACCTCCCAGCCCTCGTCCCGGATCGACTTGGGCGGGATCATCATCGCGAAGTTGGTCTTCCCGCACGCGCTCGGAAAGGCCGCCGTCACGTAGGTCTTGCGGCCCTTCGGGTCCTTCACGCCGAGGATCAGCATGTGCTCGGCCATCCAGCCCTCGTCGCGCGCGATCGTGCTGGCAATGCGCAGCGCGAAACACTTCTTCCCGAGCAGGGCGTTGCCCCCGTAACCCGAGCCGATCGAAAGGATCGTCTTCTCCTGCGGGAAATGCGCGATGTAGGTGTTCGCGGGGTCGCACGGCCATGGCACATCGTCCTCCGGCTTGTGGATCGGCCTGAGCACCGAGTGCACGCACCGCACATAGTCGGTGCTGTCGCCCAGCACATCCCAGATGTTCTTGGACACGCGGGTCATGATGCGCATGTTGACCACGACATAGGGCGAGTCGGTGAGCTCGACCCCGATCTTCGAGATGGGCGAGCCGATCGGCCCCATGCTGAAGGGAATCACGTACAGCGTGCGCCCCTTCATGCAGCCGGCCGCCAGCGCGTTGATCTTCTTCTTCATCTCATCCGGCGCCATCCAGTTGTTGGTCGGCCCCGCGTCGTCCTTGGACGGCGAACAGATGAAGGTGCGGCTCTCCACCCGCGCCACATCCTTCGGATCGGAACGGAACAGGTAGCTGTTCGGACGCTTCCGCTCGTTGAGCTTGATGCAGTCGCCGCGCGCCACCATCATCGCGAACAGCGCCTGGTTCTCCTGGTCGCTGCCGTCCACCCAGTGGATGCGGTCCGGCGTGCACAGCCGGGCGATGCGCTCCACCCAGCGCAGCACGTCCTTGTTCACCGTGGGCGGCGGGCCGTTCAGCGGATAGTCGCACTTGGGTGCGACGGTCTCTTGCGTCTCTCTGGTCATAGGCGTCGGTTGGTTGATTAAGGAAACTAATCCAAGGGTGGCGGTCGTTTAGAAACACTAATCCTGCCTGTCAAGCGGTTTGGGGCGCTGGCGGGGGCGGCGGGGCGGGCGGGTGGCCTGGCGGTAGACGCGGATGATGGCGCGGACGATCTCGGGGATGGTGCGGCCCTCGGTGGCGATGCCGACGCCGGCGGCCTTGTAGACGGGCTCGCGCTCGCGCAGCAGCTGGCGCACCCGCTGCTCGGGGTCGGGGACATCCAGCAGGGGCCGCTTGGGGTTGCCGAGGGTGCGCCGGATGATGGTTTCGGGCCGGGCGAACAGGCAGATGACGACCCCCTTGCGCCGCAGGCGCTCGAGCATGCCCTCGGCCACGGGCAGGCCGCCGCCGCAGGAGACCACCACCCCCTCGTCAGGGTGGCCGTGCTCGATGAACGCGCGCTCCATGGCCCGGAAGGCCGGTTCGCCGTCTTCGGCAAAGATGCGGGCGACGGACTTGCCGGCGCGCTGCTCGATGGCCTGGTCCGAATCGATGAAGGGCCGGCGCAGGGCGCGCGCCAAGGCGCGGCCGACGGCGGTTTTGCCGACGCCCATGAAGCCGACCAGGTAGATATTCGGGCAGGGACGGGCAGGCTCGGTCTGCATGGCGCTTGGTTGTGGACCAGCCCCGCCGGCGCAGCAACCCCTTTCTGCCGCAGAAAGCGCCAGCGGCCGCTTGCCAGACGGCCCCCACCTGGCGTATAGGTAGGGTATGCAAAACGATGTGATCAAGGTGACCGTGAAGGGTGTGATGCCGACCTCCAACGGCTGCGCCCTGTTCATCGGGCCGGAAGACAAGACCTTCATCATCTACGTGGACTCGCACATCGGAAACACCATTTCGATGATCATCAACGGCGTGGAGCGGCAGCGGCCGATGACCCACGACCTGATCAGCAACCTGTTCGTGGCGCTGGGCATCACCCTGGAGCGGGTGGTGATCAACGAGGTGCGCGACCGCACCTTTTTTGCCCGGATCATCGTCAAGATGGAAAACGAGCTCGGCTCGAAAATCTGCGAGATCGACTCGCGTCCGAGCGACGCCATCGCCCTTGCGCTGCGCGACGAGCGCCCCATCTACGCCGCCCGCCAGGTCCTCGACGCCGAGGAGGACATGACCGAGCTGCTGGAGCGCATCCTCAAGGAGCAGGGCTGAGCGGTGGCGCATCCCCTTCCCTTCCCGCCGCCGCTGGCGCCGGGCGCGCTGCCGACGGCGCTGGCGCCCATGCAGGACGTGACCGGGCTGGCCTTCATGCGCCTGCTCGGCCGCTACGGGCCGCCGGACGTGTTTTTCACCGAATATTTCCGGGTGCACCCGCACTCAACCCTGGAGCCGCACATTCTGGATGCGATCCGCTTGCACGGCACGGGCCGTCCGGTGTTCGCCCAGCTGATCGGCGAAAGCCGTCCCCACCTGCGCCGGAGCGCCCTTGAGCTGCAGGCCTATCCCGTGGCCGGCATCGACCTGAACCTGGGCTGTCCGGCCCCGAAAGTCTGCCGCAAGAACGTCGGGGGCGGCCTGCTGCGCGCGCCCGCGGCTGTGGACGGCATTCTCGCCGAACTGCGCGCCTGCATCACGGGGCGCTTGACGGTGAAGATGCGGGTCGGCTTCGAGGACGCCCGCCACTTTGCGGCGCTGCTGGAGCTGATCAACCGGCACGGGGTCGACGCGCTCAGCGTGCACGGCCGCACCGTGCGCCAGATGTACCGGGGCGAGGTTGACTACGGGCTGATCCGCCTGGCCTGCCGCAGCGTCGCCTGCCCGGTGCTGGCCAACGGCAACATCACCAGCGCGCGCACGGCCATGGCCGTGCAGGCCGACACCGGCTGCCACGGGGTGATGGTGGGCCGCTCCGCCATCCGCAACCCGTGGATTTTCCGGCAAATCCGCGAGCTGAGCACCGGCCGGCCCGTGTTCCGGCCCGTGCTGGAGGACGTGCGCCGGTATGTCGATGACCTGTGGCAGGCCTTGGCCGCGCCCGGCCTGCCCGAGCCATTCCTGCTCGGCCGCATGAAAAAATTCCTCAACTTCGTCGGCCTGGGCGTCGATCCCGCGGGCGCGTTCCTGCATGCCATGCGCCATGCCCGCGGCGCGGCCGAGCTGTTTTCCATTTGCGACGCGCACCTCCTTGCCGGCGGGCGCGCGGGCAGCCACTTTCCGGACGAACCCTACCCGGAACTGGTGGCCCGCCCCAATGCGGAAGCCGCCCCCTGTTAGCGCCCGCGCTCCCGCTCCCCGAAGATGGCGGTACCAATGCGCAACAGGGTGCTGCCTTCCATGACCGCCCACTCCAGGTCCGCGGTCATCCCCATCGACAACACCGGCAGCGGCAGGCCGCTGGAACGCGCCAGCCGGTCGCGCAATTCGCGCAGCCCGGCAAAGGTCGCGCGCACCACCCGCTCGTCCGTGCTGAAGGCGCCGATGGTCATGAGGCCCTCCGCCCGCAGGTGCGCCGACCGCTGCACCGCCTCCAGCAGGGCCGGCGCCTCCTGTTCCAAGCAGCCGTGTTTGGCCGGATCCTCGGCCACGTTGACCTGCAGGAGCACCGGATAGGCGGCGCGGCCCAGCTCGCCGCACAACCGGTCCAGCGTCTCCACCAGCGCCGGCCGGTCCACCGTCTGGATGCGGTCGGCGCACTGCAGCGCCAGCCGCGCCTTGTTGCGCTGCAGCGGCCCGATCAGCTCCCACACCGCCCCGTCCGCGCGCACCCGCGGCCGCTTGCCCGCCAGCTCCTGCACCCGGTTCTCGCCGAACCGCCGCAGCCCCGCCGCCAGCGCCGCCGCCACCGCCTCCGGCGGATGCGTCTTGCTGACCGCCATCAGCTCGATGGCCTCCGGCGTCCGGCCGCACCGCGCGCAGGCCGCCGCGATGCGCTCCCGCACCGCCCGCAGGCGTCCCGCCAATCCCTCCCCGCTATCCGTCATGCGCCCAGCGTGCCGGAATCGCGGCGATTAGCAAATTTAATATTTACAACGGCGGTACTGGGGGCTATCAGATAAATTTATGCACATTGAGAACTTCAAGATTTTCTCCGACCTGGTGGAGAGCGAATCGTTCTCGCGGGCGGCCAAGCTGAACGGGGTGACCCAGTCGGCGGTGAGCCAGCAGCTGCGCGCCATGGAGAAGCATTTCAACGTGCTGATCGTGGACCGCAGCCAGAAGCAGTTCCGGCTGACCCGCGAGGGGCAGAAACTCTACGAAAGCGCCAAGGAGATTCTGCACCGCTACGACCGGCTGGTGTCCGACCTGCAGGAGATGCGGAAGGTGATCAGCGGCACCATCCACATCTCGACGATCTACAGCATCGGGCTGCACGAGCTGCCGCCGTTCATCACCAAGTTCCTCAAGGAATATCCGGCGGTGAACGTGCGGGTGGAATACCGCCGCTCCAACCTGGTGTACGAGGACGTGCTGCACAACGCGGTCGACCTCGGGCTGATCGCGTTTCCGGTGAAGATGCGGCAGCTCGAGATCATCCCCTTTCTGGAGGACCGCCTGGTGCTGATCTGCAACCCGCAGCACCCGCTGGGCCGCAGGCGGTCCGTGGAGATGACCGACCTGGCGCACGAGAAGTTCATCGGCTTCGACCAGGACATCCCGACGCGCAAGGCGACCGACCAGATGTTCCGCGACTACAACATCGAGATCGAGCCGGTGATGGAGTTCGACAACATCGAGACGGTGAAGCGCGCGGTGGAGATCAACGCGGGGGTGGCGATTGTGCCGAGCGCCACCGTGAAGCAGGAGGTGAAACAGGGGCTGCTGAAGGCGGTGCCGATCAAGGGCTGCAATGTCACCCGGCCGCTGGCCATCATCCACCGCAAGGGGCGGGTGCTGACGCCGGCGATGAAGAAGTTCATCGGCACGCTCACCGGCAAGGCCTACAAGGAGGCGCCGGACCGCGGCGAAAAGGCCTCGGCGCCGGCCGAGGCGGCCGGCTGAACGGGCGGGCCTAGCCGACGCGGCGCGTGCCGTCGCCGGTGGTCACGTGCAGGCACGTGGGCGCCTCGGAACGGGGGTGGCGGTCGCGGTAGGCGGCCAGGACCTGTTGCGCCAGCGCGTCCGTGAAGGCGCCGGTGGTCAGGGCCATGACGGCGCCGCCGAAGCCGCCGCCGGTCAGGCGGGCGCCGACCACGCCCCGCCCGCGCAGGCCGGCCAGCAGCGCCACAAATGTATCCAGTTCCGGAATACTGTTTTCAAAGAGGCGGCGCGAGCTCTCGTGGGACTCGAACAGCAGGTCGCCGACGGCGGCGAGGTCGCCGCGCGCGAGGGCGGCGGTGCAGCGCTGCACGCGCCGGTGCTCCTCGATGACATGCCGGGCGCGGCGCGCGGCCACGGAGTCCGCGGGCAGCCGGTCGAGCGCCGCGGCCGGCGCGTCGACAAGGTGCGCCAGCCCGGGCAGGTGGGCCCGCAGCCGGGCGAGGGCTTCGCGGCATTCGGCGTGGCGGCGCGCGTAGAGCGAGTCGACCAGGCTGTGCTTGTGGTTGGTGTTGAACACCCAGAAGTGCAGGCCGGCCGGCAGCGGCACGGTGGTGAACTCGGTGCGCGCGGAGTCCACGAGCACCAGGTGGTCGCGCCGCCCATGGCACGAGACGGCCTGGTCGAGCATGCCGCAGGGCACGCCGACAAAGGTGTTCTCGGCGCGCTGGGCCAGCAGCACCTTGTCCCGGTTTTCCAGACGGATGCCGGCGAGCGCGCATACCGCCTCGAGCGTCGCCAGCTCGATGGCGGCGCTGCTGCTGAGGCCGGCGCCCGCCGGCAGGTCGCTGGCAAACGCCAGCTCGAAACCGGTGCGCAGCGGGTAGCCCGCCTCGCGCAGCACATGGATCACGCCCAGCGGGTAATTGGCCCAGGCCAAGGGCCCCGTCTGGCGCGCGATGCCGCCGAGCGTGCCGGCATACTCCGCGGGATGTCCCGCGCTGGTGAACAGCAGGCGGTCGTCGTCCCGCGCCTCGGCGGTGACGGTCACCTGGAGATTGAGCGCGACGCCGAGCACCTGCCCGCCGTTGTAGTCGGTGTGGTTGCCGATGAACTCGATACGCCCGGGAGAGGCCGCCCGGACCCGCCTCGGGAGGGACGCTGGATGCGTGCAGGACATAAAAAAAGCCCGTGGGGTCGCCACGGGCTTGGCAAGCGTTTTTGGCGATCCGCTCAGACGCCTTCCTTGAGGCTGGCGCCGGCCTTGAACTTGACCGTCTTGCCCGCCTTGATCTTGATCTTTTCGCGGGTCCGCGGGTTGATGCCTTGGCGGGCGGCACGCTTCGCGACCGTGAAGGTGCCGAAGCCGATCAACTGGACGACCTTGTCCTTCTTGAGCCCCTTTTCAATGCCGTCGATCACCGCGGCGACGGCCTTTTCGGCGAGGGCTTTCGAGGTGTCGGGCCCGAGGGCCTTTTGGACGCTTTCAACCAAGTCAGCTTTGTTCATATATGTAGGTTCCTTGTTCGTGTTTGTTCAGGTTCGGAGTGAACAAGGCGAACCAATTGGGGAAGGTTGCGTGCGTCAACGGAATTCTTGCGGATGGGAGGAAATTTTCGCGCGGCCGAAGCGGCGGGAAGCTTGCAGGCAAGCGGCATGGCGGGCACCGGCGGCTGTCCGCCCCGCTGGCAGGGCGGTTCAGGAGGGTGGCAGGCTGCCGACCACGCACGCGAGGCCGTCCAAGAGCTGGTGGCCGTCCGCGATCTTGCTTTTCAACCAGCCGATGCCAAGGAATCCGCCGGAAGCCGCGACCGCGGAGGTGAGCATGCCCACGGGTGCGCCTTCGCGCAGCAGGGGCGCCGGTGTGGCGGGCGCGGCACCCGCCCCTTCCACACGGACCATGCGGCGCCCGGCGCGTTGCAGCCGATGGACGCGCGCGACGACCTCCTGCCCGAGGTAGCAACCCTTGGTGAAGGAGACCGTGCCCAGCAGGCCGGCTTCCACGGGGTTCAGACCGGCGGTGTCGCGCGGCACCAGCGGCATCCCGGCGCGGATGCGCAGCCATTCCGCATGCTCTTGGGTCACCGTGGCCGCAACCGGCAGGATGGCGGTGGCCGGAGCCAGCAGATCGAGCGAGCCGGGACCCAGGCGGCGGCCGGGAAACAGGAGGAAATCCCCGGCCCGAATGAACGCATCCGGGCCGGGGGCAGGCGTTCCCAAGTGCGCAAGCAGGCCGCCCGCGTGTTCCGGCGCGATCGCCGCGAGCACATGGCCGGCGGTGTGGTCCTCGATCACTACGTCATCGGCGATGATGTGGCGGCGGAAGGTGTCGCCGAGCGTCGTGGCCGCGCTCGCATAGCTGACCAGCAGGGCCCGCGCGGCATCCAACCGCAGCACGAAGCCGTCCCCCCGGATGACGCCGCGGTGGTCGAGCCAGAGGCTGTAGCGGCAAAAGCCCGCCGGGCCGCGCAGGTCCCGGGTGCCCTGACCCTGCAGAAAGGCCGCATGATCCTCGCCCGAAAACCGCAGCACCGCGGCCGGCTGGAAGACGAATGCGGGGATCGCGGAAGCAGCCATGGGACGGCGCAACCGGTCAGTGTTCGATACCTATGCGGGCGGGCACCCCGGACGCGTAATAGTGCCGCACCTCGCGCATTTCGGTCACCAGGTCGGCGCGCTCGAGAATGCGCGGGTCGGCCCGCCGGCCGGTAAGCACCAGTTCGGTTTCGGGCGGCCGCTGCGCGATCAGCTCGAGAACGGACTCCACCGGCAACAGCCCGAACCACACCGCCATGTTGATCTCGTCCAGAATCACGATGCGGTAGGCGCCGCCGGTCAGCGCCGCCCGCGCCTTCTCCAGGCCGGTGCGCGCGAGCGCCCGCTGGGCCTCCGTGACATGGCCGCTGTGCACCCAGCCGGGATCGCCATATTGTTCCACCGTCACCGTCCGCAACAGCGGCAGCGCATGCAGTTCGCCGTAATCCTGCCCTTTCATGAACTGGCCGATATACACGGGCAGACCGTGGCCGCTGGCGCGCAGCGCCAGCCCCAAGGCGGCGGTCGTCTTGCCCTTGCCCTCGCCGGTGTAAACCTGCACGCAGCCGCGCCGCGTCTCCTTGCTCATCCTCCCACCCTTGGGCACAGGCGCCTGCCGCGTCAAACGGGAAAGCCGCGCCCGCAGCCCCCGGCATTTCTGTGCTTTACCCGCACCCGCCGGGCGATAGGGTCGCGCCTATGCACTGCCAAGCGCCCGGCACTTAGACAGAGGTCTCCCGCACCGATTGCTCCATGACCGAAACCCCGCAGTCCATCGGCGCCGTCAGCTTCATGGCCAACATCTCCCTGGCCGCGGTCAAGATTCTGGTCGGCGTCTTCGGCTCATCCTACGCCCTCATCGCCGACGGCATCGAGTCGCTCGCCGACTGCGTGTCCTCGCTCATCGTCTGGAACGGCCTGCGCGTCGCCGGCAAGGACCCCGACGAGGATCATCCCTACGGCCACGGCAAGGCCGAGGCCGTCGCCGCCCTGCTGGCCGGCGCCGGCCTCATCGTGTCGGCGGTCATCATCCTCTGGAACGCGGTCGGCGAACTGCTGGCGCCGCACCGCACCCCCGCCCTCTTCACGGTGCCCGCCCTCGTCGTCATCATCCTCCTCAAGGAATTGCTCTTCCGCTACACCGCGCGCGGCGCCGCACGCCACGACAGCTCCGCCCTGCGCGCCGAGGCCTGGCACCACCGCAGCGATTCCCTCACCTCCCTCGGCGTCCTCGCCGGCATCTCCATCGCCGTGTTCGCCGGGCCCCGCTACGCCTTTTTCGACGACCTCGCCGCCTGCCTCGTCTCCGCCCTCATCGTCTACAACGCCCTGCGCATCGCCCGCCCCGCCCTCGACGAGCTCATGGATACCCAGATCCGCGGCGCCTCCTACCGCGCCATCCTCGCCGCCGCCCAGTCCGTGCCGGGCGTCCGCGATATCGAAACCCTCATCGTCCGCCGCAGCGGCCGCCGCTTCCTCGTCGACCTCCACATCGAGGTCGACCCCGCCATCTCCGTCGCCGCCGGCCACCAAATCGCCCACGCCGTCAAGGACCGCCTGCTCGCCCTCCCCCAGCCCCCCATCGCCCACGTCACCACCCACGTCGAACCGCAAAAGGGGTCAGGTCAATAATTTAAATGTGCCGCGCGGGACTGGCGGGCGGGCAAAACCGGTCTATGGTTGGGGACATGAAAACGACGCAGGAAGCGATTCTGGTGACCGGAGCGAGCCGCGGGCTGGGTCTGGCGTTTGTGAAGGCGCTGGCGGATTCGGGCGCGCTGGTGTGGGCGGGCTGCCGCGCGCCGGAGCGGGCGGCAGCGCTGGGCGAGTTGGCGGCGAAGCATCCCGGGAGGGTGCGGGTGATCCAGCTGGATGTGGATGTGGACGCATCGATTGCTGCGGCGCGGGCGGCGGTCGAGGCGGGCGTGGGGCGGCTGACATTGTTGCTCAACAACGCCGGTGTGATGGAACCGGAGGCGGGTCTTGAGCGGGCGGACCGGGCGGCGGTCAACGCGGTGCTGGCGACCAACGTGACCGGCCCGCTGATGATGGCGAAGGCATTCCGCGGGCTGCTGCGGGCGGGCGCGCCCGCGCGCATCGTGAACATCAGCTCGATCCTTGGCTCTGTGGGGTCGCGGGAGCCGGGCATGGGCTGGAACACCTACGCGTACAACGCAAGCAAAGCGGCGCTGAACATGGTGACGGTGATGTTGGCCGACGAGCTGCGGGCGGAGGGGATCGACGTGACGGCGCTGCATCCCGGGTGGGTGGCGACCGAGATGGGCGGGCCGCGGGCGCCGCTCCAACCGGACGAGTCGGTGGCGCTGATGCTCAAAGTCATCAGCGGGCTGAAGCCCGGCGAAAGCGGCCAGTTTCTCGGGCCCGAGGGAGAACCGCTGCCGTGGTGAGCACCCACCAGTCGGCCCTGCCCGCCACCGCCGCAGGCGGACGCGCATGAGGCGGTCGGGAATACTGCTCTGGCTGGCGGGCGCTGCGGCGGTGGTGGGGGCGTGCGGTCTCTGGCTGCACCGCGCTTTTCGTCCGCCGCTGACGGAGCGGACCGAGATTTTCCGCGGCGTGTACCTGACCGTCGAGGAATTGCCGCGCAGCGCGCACGGGCGCGGCCGCCTGATGATCGTGGAGGTCCACTGGGACGCGCCGGGAGTGCGCCTTGCCGGACGTCCGTATTCATTTGCCCACGACCCGTCGGACCGGACGGCCCCCCATTACCGGCTGGAATTCGCCGATCGCGGGCTGGCGCGCCACGGCGCGGCGGTGCTGATGAACACGACCCGCTACGAGCCCCACGCACCGTGGCAATCGCTGCCGGGACGGCCGGTGCGCTCCCTTGAGACCCTGGTCGTCGACGGCAGGGTGTCGCACATCCACGAACACTCCTACCTGCTCTTTTGGGACGCACACGGGGCGGCGCGTCTGCTGGAGAAAAAGCCACCCGATCCGGAGAGCCTCAAGGCCGCCGTGTTGGGAATCGGCATGCAAGGGGTGGCGGTGAGCGGAGGGCGCGCCCGCCACCATGCGTTCGAGGCGAGGGACGTGGTGGACGCCCGCACCTTCATCGGCGTCGATCCGGAACGGCGGATCCTGTGGCTGATGGCCGCCGAACATGCCTCCGCCCGTCTGATCGCGGAGCGTGCGGTTGAGGAGGGGGTGCTGTTCGGCGGCATGCTGGATTCGGGGGACGGGACGCAGCTGGTATTGGGACGCGCCGCGCGCGGGGTGCGCGCGCATGCCGGCATCCGCCATTGGCGCCCGCTGGGCGGCTACCTGATGGTGTTCGCGGACCCGCTCTGATGCCGGCGGCCCATCCGGTGCGTGCGGATGGATCGACCGTTGCGGCGCGGGGCTTCGCTCAGCACAGGTGCCGCCGGGTGATGCTTCGTTCCACATGGCCGAGGCCGGCCAAAGGTCCGGCGTACAGGAGTTCCCCGCCGTCAACGCCGCCACCCGGGCCGAGGTCGACGATCCAGTCGGCCAGGCGGATCACATCGAGGTTGTGCTCAATCAGGATCAGGGTGTGGCCCTGGTCGCGCAGCTTGAACAGCAAGTTCATGAGGTGTTGGATATCGACCCAGTGCAGGCCGGTGGTCGGCTCGTCGAGCAGGTACAAGTTGCGGCTGCGCCGGCCCTTGCCGAGCTCGAGGGAAAGCTTGAGCCGCTGGGCCTCGCCGCCGCTGAGGGTGGGCGCGGCCTGCCCGAGCCGCAGGTAGCCGAGGCCGACGGCCTGCAGGGTGGTGAGCTTGGCATGTAGGGCCGGCTGCCGGGAAAACAGGCCGGCGGCCTCGTCGACGCTCATCCCGAGCACGTCGGCAATGGTGTAGCCGCGGAAACGGACCTCAAGCGTCTCGCGGTTGTAGCGCGCACCGTGGCAGGCCGGGCATTCGGCGTAGACGTCGCTGAGGAACTGCATGTCCATGCGGATCAGCCCGTCGCCCTGGCAGCGCTCGCAGCGGCCGCCGCGGACGTTGAAGCTGAAGCGCCCGGGCCCATAGCCGCGGATTCTGGCCAGCGGCGTCTGGGCGAACAAGCGCCGCAGGTCGTCGAACACCTTGGTGAAGGTGGCCGGATTGGAGCGCGGGCTGCGGCCGATCGGTTCCTGGTCGACACGCACCACGCGCTCAAACCATTCCAGCCCCTCCACGCGATCGTGTCGGCCGGGAATCTCCCGTGCCCGGTTCAGGCGGAAGGCGGCGGCCCGGCCGAGGACGTCATTGACCAGAGTGCTCTTGCCCGAGCCGCTGACACCCGTGACCACGGTCAGCAGGCCGATGGGAAAGCGGACATCGAGATTGCGCAGGTTGTGCTCGCGCGCTCCCTTCACCACGATCCAATGTCCGTCCGGCTCGCGCACCGGGGCGGCGCGCTCGACGACGGCCCGCCCGCTGAGGTAGGCTCCCGTTTGCGAGGCCGCGGCGGCCATCGCCTGCTTGACCGTTCCCTGGAACACGACCCGGCCGCCGGCCTCCCCGGCGCCGGGCCCCAGCTCGATCAGGTGATCGGAAGCGCGTATCACATCCGGATCGTGCTCAACCACAATGACGCTGTTGCCGCGCCGCGTCAGGCTTCCGAGCGTGTCGAGCAGCCGCCGCGTGTCGGCGGGGTGCAATCCGATGGTCGGCTCGTCGAGAATATAGGTGACCCCGACCAGCCCCATGCCCACCTGCGTGGCGAGCCGCACGCGCTGGGCCTCGCCCCCGCTCAGCGTTGCGTAGGGACGATCCAACGACAGGTAATGCAGCCCCACCTCCTCGAGGAACCGCAAGCGACTGCGGAGCCCCTGCAGCGCCTCCTCGAAACCGGCCAGCTCCAGCGATTCGGCGAAGGCGAGCGCCTCGCGGATCGTGCCGCGCAGGAAATCCGGATAGCTGAGTCCCTGCAAGAACACGTGGCGCGCGGTGTCCTTCAGACGGGTGCCGCCGCAGGCCGCACAGGGCTGCCGTGTCTGGTAGGCCAGCAGGCGGGTACGCAGCCCGTCGCTGCGCGTCTCGCGGCGCGTGCGCTCGAGGTCAACCAGCACGCCCTCGAACGGGGCCGGCTCGGGGGTGCGTTGTCCCGGCCTGGTCTTGAACAAAAACGCGCGGTCACCGCAGCCGTGGAGGATGGCGTCGCGCACCTCCTGCGGCAGCTCCCGCCACGGTCTTGTAGCGTCGAACGGATACTGCTCGGCGAGCTGTTTGAGGCGGGCGTTGCGCTGGATGATCATGCGCCTGGAGCCGAGCCGCCACGGTTTGATCGCTCCCCCGCGGACGGACTTGGCCGGGTCCGGGACAACCAGCTCGGGACTGAACCGCAGCGTCTCGCCCAGCCCGCCGCAGTCCGGGCAGGCGCCGTCGGGATGATCCCACGAGAAGAGGCGGGGCGTGACCTCCGGGTAGACGGTGCCGCACTCCTCGCAGGCGTGGTGCTGGCTGACGACGAGGGTCTTCCATGAACCGCCGGCGGGGTCGCCGACAAGCACAAGGGCCCGGTTTTGCGCCTCGCGGAAAGCCAGTTCGAGGGAGTCAGCCAAGCGGCTGCGCTGGTCCGCGCGCAACGCCAGCCTGTCGATGACCAGGTCGAGCTGGCGCTCGCCCGGGGAACCGGCCAACAAATCGGGATCGTCCAGTTCGCGGACCTCCCCGTCGATGCGCACCCTCAGGTAGCCCTTCTGCCGCAAGTGCGGCACCTCGCCGCGCAGCACCGCCGACCGGGCCCTCAGGTAGGGCGCCACCACCAGCACGCGGCTGCCCTCCGGCTCGCGGAAAATCCGGGCCAGGCAACCGTCAAGGGTCTGCTGCACGATGCGCCCGCCGTCGCGCGGACAACGGGCGACACCGACGAGCGCCCACAACAGCCGGGCAAAATCGGCAACCTCGGTGATGGAGGCCACCGTGCTGCGCGGGTTGGCGCCGGACCCTGTGCGCTGCTCGACCGCGATCACCGGCGTCAACCCCTCGATATAGTCGACATCCGGACGTTCCACCTGCTCCATCAGCTGCCGCGCCCGCGTCGACAGGCTGTCCATGAACTTCCGGTACCCCTCGGCAAACAGCGTGTCGAAGGCCAAGGACGACTTGCCCGAGCCGCTCACGCCGGTGATCACAACCAACTGCTCCCGGGGGATCACCAAATCGACACCCTTGAGGTTGTGCACCCGCGCACCCTTGATGCGAATCGCCTTTTCCACTGCCTTCGGAATCAGCAATAACAATTCCGGAATTGTCTTCGCGTCAATGCGTGGTAGATTTGCCGGTGGAAAATGAAAAACAGCACGCCCATCCTCTACATCAAGCCGGGCTGCCCGTGGTGCCGGGAAGCGTTGTCGTTTTTCTCCCAGCACGGGGTGCCGCTGGACGTGCGCGACGTCACCGCCAACCCGCAGAACATGCAGCGCATGCTGGAGGTCAGCGGCCAATCGATGACCCCGACCTTCGAGTTTGAGGATTTCATCGTGGCGGACTTCTCCGTGCAGGAATTCCTGGACGCGCTGGCGCAAGTCCCGGAAGTCGCCCAAAAGCTGGGGTTCGGCGACCAGGAGGACTGGAACTGAGCGCGGTGCTCAAAATTCCGCGCTGCCCGGCGTGCGGGCGAACGGGATGACATCGCGGATGTTGCCCACCCCCGTGACGAACATCAGCATGCGCTCGAAGCCGAGGCCGAAACCGGCGTGGGGCGCGCTGCCGTAGCGGCGCAGGTCACGGTACCACCAGTAGTCTTCCTGGCGGAGGCCGTGCCGAGCAAGGGCCTCATCCAGCCGCTCGAGCCGCTCTTCCCGCTGACTGCCGCCGATGATCTCACCGATGCCGGGCACCAGCACGTCCATGGCCGCCACCGTGCGACCGTCATCGTTCTGGCGCATGTAAAACGGTTTGATCTCCTTCGGATAGTCGAAGACCGTGACCGGTCGTTTGAAATAGGTTTCCGTCAGGTAGCGCTCGTGTTCGCTCTGCAGACCGGAGCCGTAGTCGACCGGCCAGTTGAAGCGGACATCGGCCTTCTGCAGCAATGCCACCGCAGCCGCGTAGGACAGCCGCTCGAACGGCCGCTCCAGCACGAACCGCAGGCGCTCATGCAGGCCGTTGTCCACGAAACGGTTGAACAGGTCCAAATCTTCCGCGCAGTGCTCCAGCGCATCGGCGATCAGGTGTTTGATGAACGCCTCCGCCAAGTCCATGTCCCCTGCCAAGTCGCAGAACGCCATCTCCGGCTCGATCATCCAGAACTCGCTGGCATGGCGGGATGTGTTCGAATTCTCGGCCCGGAAGGTGGGGCCGAACGTGTAGACATTGCCGTGCGAGAGCGCGAAAATTTCCGCCTCGAGCTGGCCGCTCACGGTAAGGTAGGCCGGTCGCCCGAAGAAATCCTGCCGGTGATCCACCCGGCCCGAGCTGTCGCGCGGCAGGTTCTCCAAATCCAGGGTGGTGACCCGGAACATTTCCCCCGCCCCCTCGCAGTCACTGGCGGTGATCAGGGGGGTATGCACATACAGGAACCCGCGTTCCTGAAAAAACTGGTGCACGGCGTAGGCGAGACGGGAGCGGACACGGAACACCGCCCCAAACAGGTTCGAGCGCGGCCGCAGGTGGGCGATCTCACGCAGGTACTCGAGGCTGTGACGCTTCTTTTGCAGGGGATAACTCTCGTCCGCGCCGCCCAGCAGTTCGATGCACTGCGCCTTGAGTTCCCAGGCCTGCCCCTTGCCGGGGCTTGGCACCAGCGCACCGCGGACGCGAGCCGCCGCGCCGGTTGAGAAATCCTGAATGCCGGCATACCCCGGACAGGTCGCGTCCACAATCACCTGAAGGTTCGCAAGGCAGCTGCCGTCGTTCAGTTCGACAAACGAGAACCCCTTGGCATCCCGCCGGGTGCGCACCCAGCCGCAAACCTCAATTGCCTCCGCCGGGCCGGGCGAGCCCAGCGCCTCTTTCACCCGCATCCGCTTCATGAGCGGCCACTCTGCGGCTCCGTCGCGCCTTGGCAAGGGGCAAGTCGGAGGCGATCGATTCGAACCAATCGAGAAATCGATTCACTCGATTGATTCGATTCACTCGATTAACCCAAAACAAAGAGGCCCCGCCTCCTCGCGGAGGCGGGGCCTCAAAAGGTGGGATGGCGCTCGCCACGCGCTCTCTCCCGGATGCTGGCATTTGGCGCTCGGGACGAATCCCGGCTGCCAGCTCCCCGACGCTATTCTCCGAGGCACTTCGGAGTCCCGGCCTCGTAGCAGGGCCGTAGGCGGGATTGCTCCCGCCTAATACATGAGTGAGGCCTCTCAGCGCGGATCACCCCGCGGTTGCGAACCGCAGGCGTGCCGCACCCGCCAAGGACATCGCTGTAATCCGGTATCCTTGCCGAACTATCCCGAGGTCGGCTCCCCCCTTCGGGGGGACGTTTGCCTCGGGTTACGGGTCTGACCTCTTACCTCACGGGAATGCATTCGGTTTACAGGCAGTCGACCCGGTTTTTCGAGCCCACTGCTTCTCAAAGGAAACCAGCGGCCTGCTGTCGCGTTCTCGGCCGCCGACTTCCCCGCTTGCCTGGACGTTTTCGCTGCACCGACGTTTTTCCGGTCGCTTTTGGTGAGATTAGCCCTCACCCGCCCAACCAAGCGGACGAACTGCACGGTAGCATCCCATGACCACCCAGGTCACCGTGTTGGAGGAACCAGGGACACAACTCCCACGGAACTCCTAACTCGAGCAGCTGCCATTGTGTGTGCCGCTTGCCTGCGGCCGGCAGCCGTTCGCCGGTCGTGTGCAGCCACATTACAGGGCGGTGTGACCCACCCTGGCACCGACGGTGAAATATGCCTCACGGCGCGGAGCATCTTGGGATCCCTCCGCAGAGGGCTCCCGCTCCCGCTTCATGAGGAGCCAGGTCCGTTCGATAAACCTGACTATTCCCCGGTTACCCGGGATTATCCTGAGGCTTTCAAGGTATGATCGCCTGTTCTTTCAAAGAACCAGCAACAAGATCGCCCACAGCTCCCCCTTTGTCAATGCAAATTCCTAAAAATCAACGCTTTGTGAATAAAAAGTAGTTGTTCACAAAGCTTTTCCGGGCGGTCGCCCAAGTGCCTCATGGCAAGGCGGATAGGGAGGCGCCCACGGTGAATAAAACGGGCGTTTCGGGCGCCCGGTGTGAATAAGTGGAAAATCGCCGCGGCGAGGCGAGAATTTGCCGAAAAAGTCGCGCGGCGGTTGGGCCGCTGGAGGGGGGGGTTGGGGCATCGCCGCTTGACTCGCGGAGGGTGAAGCGGCTTGTTGGCGGGCTTATGCTGGAGACGCTTACGGAGAGGCTGGGCCAGGCGTTGCGGAAGCTGCGCGGGCAGGGCCGGCTGAGCGAGGAAAACATGGCGGAGAGCCTGCAGGAGGTGCGCAAGGCGCTGCTGGCGGCGGATGTGCATTTCCGGGTGGCGCGCGACTTCACGGAGCGGGTCCAGCGGGAATGCGTGGGGCGGGAGGTGCTCAAGTCGGTGACACCGGGGCAGATGGTGGTGAAGGTGATCCACGACGAGCTGGTGAGGCTGCTGGGCGAGGGAACAAGCAAACTTGTAGAGAAGAAGCCACTACGCGTCTTGCTGCTGGGGCTGCAGGGCTCGGGCAAGACGACCTTTGCGGGCAAGCTGGCGGTGCACCTGCGCAAGGAAGGCCACACCCCGGCGCTGGTGGCCTGCGACGTGCAGCGGCCGGCGGCGATCGACCAGCTGGAGGCGCTGGCGCGCGCCAACGGCCTTCTGTTCTTCGGCGAGCGCGGCCACCGCGACGTGCGGCGCATCGGGCGGGCCGGCTGGGAATGGGCCAAGGCGCAGGGCGCGACCGCGATCATCTTCGACACGGCCGGGCGCCTGCAGATCGACGCCCCGCTGGTGCAGGAGCTGGTCGAGCTCAAGCGGGAGGTCCAGCCGGACGAGTGCCTGCTGGTGGCGGATGCGGCGCTCGGCCAGGAGGCGGTCAACGTGGCCAAATCGTTCCACGAGGCGGTCGGGCTCAGCGGCATCGCCCTGACGAAGCTGGACGGCGACACACGGGGCGGCGCGGCGCTGTCGATGAAGGCGATCACGCAGGTGCCGATCAAGTTCATCGGCACGGGCGAGAAGGTGACCGACCTGGAGGTGTTTCATCCGGACCGGCTGGCCAGCCGCATTCTGGGGATGGGCGACGTGGTGTCGCTGGTCGAAAAGGTGCAGGAATCGATCGACCGGGACGAGGCGGAGCGGCTGGCCGAGCGCATGCAACGGGCGGAGTTCAACTTCGAGGACTTCCTCCGGCAGATGCAGGCGGTCAAGCGGATGGGACCGCTGGGCGGTCTGATGAAGCTGCTGCCCGGCATGAGCGGGGTGCAGTTGGGCGACCGTGAGGAACGCCGGATGCGCCACACCGAGGCGCTGATCCTGGCCATGACCCCGCAGGAGCGGCGCAACCCCAACCTGCTCAACGCCAGCCGGCGCACCCGCATCGCGCGCGGGGCGGGCCTGCCGCTCAAGGACCTCAACGCCCTGATCAAGCAATTCCAGCAGATGAAGCAGATGATGCGCGCGATGCAGGGCTCGAAGGGCCGGCGGATGATGCGGCAGCTGCGCGAATCCGGCATGGAGATGCCCGACGCCGGCGGACTGCCGCGGCTGTAGCAGCGGCGGCAGCCGGATTCAGAAGCCGGTGCCGATCGAGGTCCACAGGAAGTTCAGGGCGATACTGAACATGCCGGTGAGCCCCATGCCGGCCATGAAGCCGACGGCGAGGATGGGCGTGTAGTTGGTCCACTGCTCGCGGCCGAACTTTTTGGCCAGGTAGTAGCGGCCGAGCACCGCGCCGGTGAAAACCATGATGGCGTTGTGCGGATAGGCGGCCATGGCGCCAAGACCGCCGTAGATGTATTGGGCGCTGATGCCAAAGAGGGAGAACAAACCGAACAGCGCGACGGCGACGGCCAACGCAAGCACAATGACGAACGGCTTGAGCGCCTGGAACAGGAGGCTCTGCCCTTCCTGCATGGAGGCGGCCCACAGGGCCTTGAGCTGGGCGAACTGGGGCCAGAATTTCTGCACGTAGGGGTAGTTTTCGGACGGAATCGGGCCGAGGCTGCTGATGTAGCTCCAGAAGATGAAGGAGGCGATGATCATCAGCGGGAAGATCAGCAGCTCGGCCTTCAGGATCGAGGTGAAGCGGGTACGGGTGAGCTGCGTCTCCTTGAGCAGGTCGGCCATGGTGCCGTAGTTGTGGATCGGCATGGGGGCGAACCAGATGTTCACGCCGCGGAACCGCGAGGTGAAGATGGCCGCCTCGGTGATGAAGGGGATGCCGGCGTGCTGGCCGGCGATGCCGGAAAGCCGCGCATTGATGTAGGTGTTGAGCGGGGTGAACAGGAAGGCGAAGCCCACCAGCCACCAGATGCTGAAGCGCTCCTCGGCGGGCAGGCCGCTGTTGATCAAGTGGTTGGACAGGAAGATGAATCCGGTCGCGGCGAGCATCCAGACGCACACCGGCACCCAGAACGGCGGGTCGCCGCGCTGCTTGTCGCGCGCCCACAGTTTCTCCAGCTGGAACCCACCGTCGCCCTTGCCGCGCCGGTGGCGTAGCCAGGCGCGCACCGCCCCGAAGATGCCCACGATGGCGATGGCGAGGGAGGTGCCGATGCCGACCGACAGGTAGACATCGATCTGGGCGGCGACGTTGGTCTCGATGGCGTCCTTGCCGGGCGCCCACGTCGGCAGATAGCCCAGCCGCTGCAGGGTCGGGTTGAGCAGCAGCTGCACACTGACCGCGGTGACGAACATGCCGACGACAACACGCCAGGGCAGCACAAACCCGATGAACAACAGCGCGAGGTTGAGGCTGATGCCGATGGTACCGCCGGGCAGCCACTTCTCGAAGGTGGTGGTCAGGTCAAGGAAGGGGATGGGCAGCAGTTGCACCGGGCGGCCGAAGAAGGCGGAAGTCAGGGTCGGGATGGCGACGTAAAACAGGCCGAACGTGGCGCCCATGATGGCCCCGGTGGAGAAGCAGGAGCGGCGGTAGCCGCTCTTGTGCTTGTCCTGGCTGGTTTCCGCCAGGGCGATGGCGCCCTCCGCATGCACAGGGGCCATCGGAAAGGGCAGATTCTCCATCTCCGCGGTCGCCTTGAAGGCGAGGTAGCCGAGCGACAACTGGGTGAACTTGGACAACAGCATGGCGCACACCATGACGGTGATGGCGGGCCACCAAACCGGCGTGTGGAAGCCCTGGTAGGCCGCATCGCCGTACGGAGCGACCCAGTCGGCCACCTCGTGGGCGATGCCGAAACTGTGGAAGGCCTCGGAGTTGCGCATGTAGCGGTTCCACACCAGCCAGGCGAACATGCCGCCGCCCAGGGCCATGCCGCCGGCGATATGGCTGAGCTGCGAGGCCGTGTACTTGAGAACGTACAGCTCCTGTTTGCGCAGGGTGATGAACGCGCGCCGCGCGATCTCGACAAACAGGATGATGGTCACCCACTCGGCCGCGGTGCCCAGGTCCTGGCCGATCATCAGGCCCATGAAGATGATGCCGGGCAGCATCACAAAACAGATGAACAGCGCGCCGAGCACGGTCCGCCAGGAAAAGCCGTCCTCGTACGGCTCGCTCTGGATCGCCTCGATGGAAAAGCGCGAGTCGTAGAATTTTTCCCCCTTGGCGCCGGGGGCGGACGGCTGGGCCGCGGCAGCGGCCGGCTCGGAGTCTTTCGGCGAATCGCTCATGGGGATCGGGGTTGGGGGGCGGCGCCTTCAAGCAAGCGCGCGCCCTGCTGGATGAACTCCGCGCGGCGCTGCGGCCCGAGGTTGCGCCACAGCAGGAACTGGCGCCGGACCAAGTTGAGCAGGCAGTAGGCGGTGCGCCGGCTGTTTTCCTCGGACCCGGAAAAGCGCACCAGGCGCAGGTCCACCTCGAAAACGCTTTCCCGGGCGCCGGCCTGCAGGCGCAAGGTGAAGTGCTGGGCGACGTCGAGGTCGTACGGCGCCAGCCACATGTCCGTGCGCAGCTCGATGAAGGGGCGGCCGCCGCTGCCGCCGGTGGTGAGCGCCACCGCGCGACAGTTGAAGTCCTCGCTGGTCGGCTCATTGTGGTTGACCAGGAACTGATGAAAGAAGGCGGCCATGCCGACGGCGTTGCCCCGGGTCAGGGTGAAGGGCAGGCGGAAGGCGATGACCCCGTCCTCCTCGCTTTCGGGCAGCTCCCACTCGCTCATGCCGCTGGGCGCGGCCAGGGCGGCGGCCTTGCCGGCGGGGATCAGCGTGGCCAGCAGCACCACCAGGCCGGTGCCCGTGGCCAACGCCATGGAAAGCAACGAGGTGAAATTGAACGACAGACTGGTGAGAAAGTCGCCGCCTGCGGCGTTGATCGCGTTGACGATGTTGGCGAACAGCAGCCCGCCGAAGGTGCCCAGCAGGATGCCGAGGATGGAGAACACCGTCGACTCGGCGAACATCAGGAAAGCGATCTGGCGCGGCGACAGGCCGATGGCGCCGAGCATGCCGACCTCGCCTTTGCGCTCCTCAACCGTGCCGAGCATGGTGTTCATGACGATCAGCACGCACAGCAGCACCGGCAGGAGAATCTTGGCGACGCCGGCCAAATCGACCTTGGCCCGCGGGACGACCATGGCGACCGCGCCCGCATGGGCGGCGAAGAACTCCGTTTTCAGCCGCAGCGCCAGGTCGGAAAACAGCGCGCGGGCGTCCGCCGACGGGGCGACGCGGATGGCGACCGAGCGCGGCGTGGCCCCGATGTCATGGCGGGCGGCGTAGGGCACGATCGCCAGGCGCGCCCAGTCCATGTGGTAGGAGCGGCCCTCGTTGACGATCTCGCCCGGGGAGGTGCTGGTGCTCATGCCGCTGCGCAGGTAGTCCACCACCGCGAGGCTGCGCCCGTTGACGTCGCGGATGCGGTTGGCGAGGGCCGTATCCAAAATTCCGATCACCCGCCAGCGCAGGTTGAGCAGCTGCACCTCGGGCAGGCGCTGGTCCGGCAGCCGGTTGCCGGCGGCGTCCACCAGCATGTCCGCGCGGATGCCGAGGGCCGCCGCGGCGGTGTCCGGGAGAATCACGGCCATGCGGTCCTCGGGCACGCCGCGCTCCGGGTCGCCCGCCCGGAACCAGGCCCCGCCGCTGACGGCGCGGTGCAGACCGCTGAACAGCGGCTCGTTGGGCTGGAAGGCGGCGACGGCATTGAGCACGTGCTCGCGGCCGGCGTACCGCACGGGGAGCTGGTTGACGCCCTCCCGGTTGGCCTGGTTGCCGCCCTCGACCTGCATGTAGTGGGCGCGCACGGTGACCTCATGGCGGCCGCCGAACTCGGCCTGCAACGCGGCCACAACGCCGGCCTCGACGGTGCGCCAGTTGTGGCCGCGGATCAGGAGACCGTCATAGGCGGGCGGCAACGGCTCGACGGGATGCCCCTCGACCATGTTGTCGAGCGGCAGGGGATGGCGGGTGAGGGTGTCCGTGCCGCTGACGGCCACGAAGCCCACAATGGAGAAGGTCAGCGCGGTCACGGTGAACACCGTGAGGGCGGTGCGAAACGCGCGCTTCTTCAGGTTGGAGACGCCCAGGGAGAAGGCGGTCGCCAGGGAGCTCATGAAGCTGATCTCCTGGCTTTGGACCTCGCCGCTGGAGGACCGGAAGCGGCGCAGCACGACGTCGAAGCGGGCGTACGCCAGGGCCAGCACGATGACCGACATCAGGATCATCGTGAAGGCGATGACGATGATGAAGGGGGACAAAGCGATGCGGAAGGCCGGGTGGAAGCCGTTCAGGAAGAGGGTGCCGGCGATGAAGATGGCGGCGATTCCGGCCAGCCGCGCCACGATGCCCTTGCTTCCGATCACCAGCCGCTCGAGGAACCACGCCCCCGGAATGGCCAGGGCCATCAGCAGGATGACCGAAAAGACCGCCTCGCGCCCGAGCTGCAGGATGCGCGGGAAGTTTTTGACCAGGATGCCCCACGCCTCGCGCGAGGCGCCGATCGCGACCTGCCAGTCACGGCCGGAGGCGGCAGTCTCCGCCTCGGCGAGGAACGCCCCGGCACGGTCGACCGCTTCCTGCAGCCCGCGGGAGGTGATTCCGTACTCGCGATACAGGCGCAGACGGTTGTCGGCCACCCGCCACATGCCCTTGGCGACATGGTACGGCGTGAGCGCCAGCAGCACGTTGCGGGCGCCGGTCGCCGGGTCCGGACCGACCAGAATCCCCTGCCCCTTCGCCTTGACGCCTTCGGCGGCGTCCAAGGGACCGGTCAGCAGGAAGTTGTATTCCAGCCCGGCGCGCACAAAGGCGCGCACACGATCCCCGGGGCGCAGGTACAGGGTCACCGCCTCGCGGTCCCTCTCGCGGAAGTCCACCATCGGGTTGTCCACGGCGAAGTCGCGCGGAGCCCCGCCGATGACCGCGTTGACCAAGTCGACAGCGCGCGGGCCGTAGGCGTTGCCCAGCACCGGCTTGAGGTCGGCCGGGTTGACGCCGGCGAACACGACCCGCGGATAGACATCAATCATCACGAGGTTCTTTTCCACCATCTCGCCGGCCCGATATTTGAACTCGTTAAGCTGCGGCTTGGTTCCGACCTGTCCCTGGGTGGCGACCTTGCGGAACAGCGCCTCGTCCCGGTCCAGCAGGTAGGCGTAGATGCGCGGCCGCGGGTTGTAGGTGGCGACCTCGACCGGCATGGTGAACGATCCGTTCAGCCGTGCGATCTGCACGATGCCGATGCGGTGGCCGTAGAACACGCTGGCGTTGACGGCCGAGTAGCCGCCCGCCCCGCTGGTCATCGGCAGGAATACGTATGTCCCGGGCACCGGGTCGCGGGCGTCGATGCCCGAGCGGATGTTGAAGCGGACGGTCCGGCCGCTGATGCGGGAAAGCTCCTGCTGCCGCTTGCGGGCCAGCACCTGGGTGTCGAGGACGCTTTCCAGGCCGGAGCCGATGAGCGTCATGGCGGTGCGCGCCTGCAGCTCGAAGTGGCGCCAGTCGACGCGGTCAAGCGTGTCCGCCGGCGTATCCACACGCTCACGACGGTCGCTCTCCCCGGAAAGCGGCAGCACCATGTAATCGGCGGACACCCAGAAGTCGTCGTAAGTGACGGTTTGCGGGCCGGACACGAGCGGCAGATCGGCGCGGTCCTCCTCGGCGATGAAGGTATGGTCCTCGGGCCACCCGGCGCGCGATGCCGCGTAGGCGGCGACCCGGCGCAGGCGCGGGCCGAGCGTTTGCGCGAAGCCGCTGCCGAGCAGGGCCCGGCGCAGGTGGAGATTCGCGTCGGCCGTCAGGTTGAGGCCCACGTGGGGCGAGCTGTCGCCGAGGTCAAGCCGCCACGCCAGGGCCAGGCGGGGTGCGCCAAGCGTGCGCCCGCCGGTCGCCGCGCGCAGCCGCGCGGCAGCCACGCGGTTGTGCGCGGCGGTTTCCCGGAGCAGCTCCTCCTCGGCCAGTTCCCTTGCGAAGCGCTCCCGCAACGCCTCCCGGCCGAGCCCGAAACGCTGCAGCTCGGCGGCCAGATCGCCCCGCCAGGCAGCGTCGAGGAGCCGCAGCCGGTCGGTATCGGAGCCGCCGGCCATCACGGTACGATCGCGCAGGCCGGCGACGCGGGCAAGATCGGCCTCGAGGACCTCCAATGGGGGGAGCAGCTCGCTGCCGCGGGCGCCCACGAGGCGGGCGATCCGCTGCTCGGCCAAGGCGATGCGGCGCTCCTCGAAACGCGGGCGCAGCCACTGCTCGAGCAGCCAGCGGCGCAGGGCCGCCTCGCCGGGCTCGCGCCCGGTTTCAAACCAGTGCATGCCGGCGCGGTAGCGTGCCAGGACAGCGTCCGGGTCCTCGTTTCCGGCCATGCGGCTGCGGAACTGGCCGTCCAGCAGGAAGGTCGATTCGGCGATGAGGCGGCTGCCCTGGCCGCCCAGGGTGTCGCCGTCGATGAATCCGAACACCACGTCGCGGCGCAGGCGCAGTCCGGGCTGGCGGCACAAGTGGTCCATCAACTCGAGCGCGAGCGCGATATTCGCGATGGCACCGGCCCCGTGCGGCAGGTCGGGCACCACCGAGGCGGTGTCGATCGGCACGAAAATGCCGAGGGGCGCATCGGCGGCGGGGACCGCAACCCGCATGCCGGCCTCCAGCGGGCGCGCGGCCAGCTCGGGATTGGCGGCCCGCAGCGCGGCCGCGTCGATGTCATGCAGGCGCGCGACCATCTCCCATGCGCCGTCCTCCGGCACAGCCGCCACCCTCCCGGTGTCCATGACGCGCAGCACCTGGCCGGGCCGCAGCGGGACACCGCTCACCCCGTTGAACTCGGCCAATTGGGCGGGGTTCACCCCGTGGGTGGCGGCGAGCCAGCGCAGCGGCAAATCGTCCGGCACCACGAATTCGGTGGTCCGCGCAGCGGGGAGGCGGAAAAAGAAGCTCTCGACCGGTCGTTCCTCGAAAATCTGGCCGCCATGCAGCTCGACGCGCGGGCCGGTGCGGCCGGAAGCCGTCAGCTCCCGCAGCCGCCGCCTGACGTCGGCGGCGGCATAGAAGCGGGGGAACGGGCACGGCGTGTTCGAGAACAGCAGCGCGGCGTTCTGGTACTGGACAAAGGCGTCCTCCAGCACGATCACGGCCGCCGCACCGAGCGAGAACAGCCGCTCGAGGTTGCCGGCCCCGGTGAACTCGAGCAGGGCGATCGCCCCGTCGAGGGCCAAGCCCTGCAGCTCCTCGAGCCGGCCGGAGCCGCACCACACGAGCGGCCCGGCAAGGCCCTCGCGCGGGGCCAGGGCGGGCATCGGCCCGTTCGGCCAGAGGGGATGCAGCGGCAACCGCTCCTCCCCCACCCGCAGGTGGGCGGGCTGCTCGCGGCGCGCCGGGTCCAGCAGGCGGTCCAGGCTCACCGGCGCCGCCACCCGGCCGCGGAAGGACCCCACCAGCTCGAGGCCGTGCGGGCGCAAGCGTTCGTATTCGGCGAGCAAATACGAATGGATCGGCGCGCGGCCCCCGGCATCCACCGGGCGCGACCCGACGGCCAGCACCCCCAGCCGCTCCAGCTCAGCGGCGCGCGCGCGCAGCCGCCCCTCCCCGATCCGGCCGGAGATGCCGCGGAGCACCTGCGGGTCGAGCGCCCGCAGATGGTCGAGCTGCAGGCGCTCCACCGCGCTCATGCGGCCGACGATGGCCTCGTTGGCGGGTCCGGCCAGCAGCCCGGGCGCCGCATTTGCCAGCGGCAGCAGGCAGCAGGCGAGGAGTCGGCATGCAAGGGTCCGCGACATCAGTAGTAGGCCGGGGTGAAGGGTGTGGTCTCGAGGAAGCGGCGCAGGAAATCGCCGGGCACGATGTCGCGCGTGGCGTACAGCGAGAACGCAAGGTCCGCCATGTTCCAGAGGAACACGGCCGCGACGGAGCCGACGATCAGCCCGACGAACAGCGGCTTGGCCTGCTTGTAGACATTCATGCCGCCGAATTTCACGACCAACCGCTTGATCAGCCATGCGACGAGCGCGCTGCCCCAGATGACCGAGCTGTCCAGCGGCTCCTCGGCGGGCACCCGCACGTACGGATCGGCCCAGGAATAATAGATGCTCAGCAGCAACACCAGATAACCGACCGGGTGCAGCGGGAAGCGCATGTAGCGTTGGCGCACCAGCAGCAGGATGCCGACGACCGCGAACCCGACCGCGATGGCCGTGATCCGGTACCAGTTGACGTCGGTGAAGCGGTCGAGCCCGGGCTCGCCCAAAAAATGCCCCACCCAGAGGGGCGTGGTGGCGATCCCCACCGCGCTCGGGGTGGTCTGCGGCGGCAGGGTCAGGAAGCCGTAGAAATCGCCGCCCATGAAGTAGCTGAACAGCAGGAAGCTGACCGCCGCGACCGGCAGGGTGAGCAGCACCGTGGTGAGGCTGCCCAGCGCCAGCGTGCGGAACGGGATGCGGTGGCGGCGCGCCAGCTCCATGTTCTCCAACTGCTGCGGCAGGGTGCGGAACAGCATGGTGGTCGGCAGAAACACGAGGTTCATGAAGGCGGCGTAGGCCTTGGCCCCCATGGCGCCGGTCATGCCCAGAATGATGGGAAACTTGGTGAACTCATAGATTGCCTGCTGCCCCGGCAGGCCGGTCTCGGCGCGCACCCGCGCCATGGCGATGGTGATCGCCAGCACGGCCAGGGAAAACAGCAGCATCATGGGCACGCTGGTGAGCCCGAGGTCCCAGAACATCAGGCCGATCAGCAGCGGCAGCGACACCAGCCCCCAGCGCGTGAGGGCGGGCGGCAGGTAGGGGTCGGAGGGACCGAGGCGGCCCCGCTCACGCTGGCCAAGGACCTTCCACCAATGGTACAAGGCGAAACACAGGCAGGCGCCGAGCATCTGTTCCATCGGGAAGGGAAACAATTTGCCGCCGCCGAAACCGGTCCAATTGCTGTCGGTCAAGCCGGGGTCGGCTGAACGCACCACCCACACCGCCAGCGCGTACAGAAGGTAGGAAAACCAGATCGAAAAACCGACCTCGAGGCTGAGCAGAAACACGATTCCCACCACGACCGGCGAGATGACGAAAATGGTCGCGGGGAAATTTTTCAGGCCGCCGCCGGCCACCTCGAAGATGTTTTTGGAAAAGTCGAAGCGCAGCAGTCCCGGGTTGTTGACAAACCCGTAATGCCCGAGCCCCTGGAAAAACAGGAGCAGAAAGCCGAGGGCGCATCCGATCAGAAAGAGCCGGTTGCAACGCCCGTTGCGGGGCTCGGGGGCGGCAAGGTCGCCGGCGGTCTCGAGGCGGTAATCGTGGCGGATCACATAGTCGGCCGCCTCGACCAACGGGAACGGCAGGTTCTCCCGGCTCACCCATTTGCGCCGCAGCCATTCGGCAAGGCACATCAGAAAGAAAAACAGACAGCCGAACAGCAGCCCCCAGGAGAGCAGCGGGACCCGGTAGACGCTCCACGGCACGGCGCGGGCGACGGTCAACACGCGCTCATGCCATGGCAGGGCCGCCATGGCGGCCTGCTGTTGCGGCGTGTGCCACAATCCGAGAAAGAAGGCGTTGAGGTTCTGGTTGGGGCCGGTCAGGCCATCCTGGGCGATGATGGCGCGCCGCTCGTCGCGGCTGATGCGAAACACAAAGCTGGCGCGCACGGCGTTGAAATCGGCGCGCGGCAGCGCGGACAAGCGCTGCCGCTCGGCGTCCCGCCACTGGGCCAGCAGCCGGCCGCGGTCGTTTTCGCCCAGCGCCATGGCGGCGGCGCGCAATGACTCTTCGAGGGGCTGGAGCTCCGCGAGCCGGGCCCGCAGGCGCAGTTGCGCCTGTTCGGGCAGGGACTCGGTCTCGCTGAGCAGCCGCTCGCGCCCGCTGTAGCCGAACAGGTTCAGATTGGAGGGCAACAGGCTCAGGGCCCACTCGTCGTCGGCGGTGATGGCCGCGCCCAGCATCTCGCGGGCGGCGGCGCTCCGTTGGGCGGCGGCGGCGGCATGCGCCCGCAGCGGATCGAGCACCTCCCAATCCGCCAGGAGGTCCGGATCGGTGCGGGCCAACACGGCGGTCGCGGCGTCGAGCGCCAGATCCTGGACGGCCGCGCGCAGAGCCGGAAGCAACGGCTTTGCGGCGGCGGGGGCTCCGGGCGCCAGGCGTTCCGCGTCCTCGAACAAGCGGCGGGCCGCCGCTTGCCGGTCGCGCACCTGCGGCTGTTCCAAGAGGCGCAACACCCGGTTCGCGCGATTCCATGCCAGCCCGTCACGCGTGGGCACCACCGGAAACCAGCGGTCGTTGAGCGCATTATAGGCGGTGCGATAGGTCGAGGTGCCCTCGTACAGGTACTCGCGCAGCACCGCGTGGCTGGCCAGGAAATACTGGCGAATCAGACCGATGTTCATGAGCGGCACCGCCAGCGCGAGCATGCTGTACAGCAGGGCGAGGTTGGCCCGTCCGAAGCCGCGGCGCCGCGCCAGAGCCCTGACCACCAGCCCGGCCAGCACGATGCTGATCAGCAGACCCAGGGCCCATCCGACCGGCGTGGCGGTCTCGATCGAGGCGTTGACCGCCATGATGGTGAGGAACTGCGACAGCGGCGTGATGGCGGTCACTATCAGCCACCCCGCGAACACGGTTCGCCACGGGCGCAGCGGCACGACAGGCTCTGGAGCTTCAGGATGCAATGGAACCGATGGAAATGTTCAGGTCCTCGCGATTGAGGACGCGGTCGATTTTTCCCGCCCGCAGATAGACGACGCGGTCGGACACGCTGAGCATGCGGTGGTCGTGGGTGGCGGAAATGACCGTCACGCCGCGCTCATGGCTCATGCGGCTGAGCAGCTCGACGATCGAGGTGGCGGTGTGGGTGTCGAGGTTGCCCGTCGGCTCGTCGGCAAGGATGATCATCGGATCGTTGGCCAGCGCGCGGGCGATCGCCACGCGCTGCTGCTGGCCTCCGGACAGCTCTCCCGGCAGGTGCCTGAGGCGGTGGCCCAGGCCGACCGTCTCCAGCAGCATGGCGGCCTTGTCGGCGGCCGCCCGGTCGTCCATGCCGAGAAAGCGCATCGGCAGCATCACGTTCTCCAGCGCGGTGATGACCTCGATCAGGTTGTAGTTCTGGAAAATGTAGCCGATGTTGCGGCACCGCAGGTAGGCCAGCTCCGCGGAACGCATGCGGCGCAGCTCCTCGCCGCCGAGAAAAATCCTGCCGGCGGTCGGGAAATCCAAGGCGCCGATGATGTTGAAGAAGGTGGTCTTGCCGGAGCCGGACGGCCCCATCAGGGAGAGGTATTCGCCCTGGTAGATGTCGAGCGTGACGCCGTCGAGGGCCATGACCACATCCGCGCCCTTGCCATAGGCGCGCTCGACGCCCACCGCCCGGACCAGCACCGTGTCGCGCGCGCTCATGGCCCGTCGCCTCCCTGCCGCTCCTGCATCCGGCCGATTTGAATTTCGACCTCGTCGCGGCGCGCCATCTTCTTCACCCGGCCGTCCTCCATCCACAGGATGCGGTCGGAAATATCGAGCATCTTGTGGTCGTGGGTCGAGCAGATCACGGTAACGCCCCGCTCGCGGTTCATCTCCTTCATGAGGGCGATGATCTCCTCGCCGGTGCGGAAATCGAGGTTGGCGGTCGGCTCGTCGGCAAGGATGATGGCGGGCTGGTTGGCGAACGCGCGCGCGATCGCGACGCGCTGCTGCTGGCCGCCGGAGAGCTCCTTGGGCGTGTGCAGGAGGCGGTCGCCCAGGCCGACGCGGCGGAGTATCTCGACGGCCCGGTCCTGGGCCTCCTCGGGCGGCACGCCGGCGAACAGCATCGGCAGGGTCACGTTCTCCAGCGCGCTCATCGCCTTGACGATGTTGTAGTTCTGGAAAATGTATCCGATTTTCCGGCACCGCAGCCAGGCCAGCTCGCCGGCGTCCAGCTGGGCGATGTCGATCTCGTCGATGTAGACGCTGCCGCGGGTGGGCTTCACGAGGCCGCCGATCACGTTGAAGAAGGTCGTCTTGCCGGAACCGGACGGGCCCATGATGGAGACGTACTCGCCCGTCAGGATGTCGGCGTCGACGCCCTGCAAGGCGTGGATGATCTCGCCGCCCATGCGGTATTCCATGTGCACGTCGCGCGCCATGACGGTGTAGTCGAGCGCGTCGGAGAGGGAAAAGGGGGCGGCGAGGGACGCGGCCGACGATGGCGGGGGCGGGGCGCCGGTTGCGGGGCTCGCTGCGGGCATGCTACTTCTCCCCCCGCATGGCCTCGACCGGCGGCATCTTGGCCGCGATCCATGCGGGTATGCTGGCCCCGAAGGTGGTCAGGCAAAACCCGATGGCGAACGTGACCGCCAGCTTCCACCACAGGCCCGCCCACGCGCCCGCCGCAAAGATGGCGGCCCCGTGCTGCCACAGCCCCACCACGGCGGAACTCAACAGCCCGACCAGCGCGCCGCCGGCCGCGCCGGCGACACCCACCAGCGCGGCTTCCAGCAGCACGCTCAGCAGCACGAACGAATCGAGCGCCCCGAGGCACTTGATCGTGCCGATTTCCCGGTAGCGTTGGGTCACCGACATCAGCATGGTGTTGAGCACCCCCGCCATGCTGACCACCAGGCTGAGCGCCAGCATCAAGGCCCACTTCTCACGCTCGGCGGGGTCCGTCGCCGGCGTGGTCAGCAGGAACAGCACGAAGGCGCAGCTCGCCGCCACCGTCAGCAGCGTGAGCACCGTGCGGCCCAGCCGCAGGCGCAGGCTGCTCAGGGCGATCGACCACACCAACGCCGGGCGCAGATGCAGCCGCTTTTTTTCCCATGAGCTAAACGACATCGGACAAACGGGGCTGGATTTGGGTTTGGGACAGGCCAGATGACGACCAAAGAAACAGCCCTGTCAAGCATGCCGCGCCGCGCCCCGGCCGGCTGACGCAATATGTCCGTTCCCCGGCGAAATTTATACGCCCGGCGGCCCGCGGGCTACCCGATCTCGAGGATGAGATCGCCCTTGGCGAGAATCTGGTTGGGCTTGACGGCGAGGGCGGTGACGAAGCCGCCTTTGGGGGCGGCGATCTCGTTTTCCATCTTCATGGCATCGAGGATGACGAGGGGCTGGCCGGCGGCGACGCGGTCGCCCTCGCGCACGAGGACCGCGACGACCTGGCCGGGCAGGTTGGCGGTGACCCGGCCGCTCACCACGGGTTCCGGCAGCGGCGGGCGGACGCGGGTGGACTCGACGCGGGCGATCTCGACCTTGTACGGCACCCCCTTGAGGAAGACGCGCACCGGCAGGCCGTCGCCGCGGCGCTCGATCTCGACCGGGCAGACGCGGTGGTCGACCATGAGGGTCTGCAGCCGGCCGGCGGCGTTGACCCGGCGAATCTCGACGGTGTAGCGATTTTTGTCTACAACGACCTCGAAGGGCCTGCTCAGGTCGGCCTTGCGGTCGATGGAGACGGAATGCTTTTTGTCGGACCAGACGCTGTAGTTCATAGCGGGCGGGCACGCTTGCGGGGCCTGAGCCAGCGGGCGGCCGCGCCGAGCAGGGAGCTTTCGACGCGGCCGGCCTCGATGCGTTTGAGCAGGGTGTCGCCGTCGCGGTGCAGGGCGAGGGCGGCGACCAGCGCGGCGATCTCGTAATCGCGGGGGGATTTGAGGCTCTCGACGAGGCGGCGGCGCACGGCGGCCGAACCGAGGAAGGAGGGCGTCACCCGGCCCTCCTGGAAGGCCGGCGCATGGAGGACGCCGCGCATGAGGGGGATGTTGGTCTTGACGCCCTCGACAAAGAACTCGTCGAGGGCGATCCGCAACTTGAGGATGGCCTCGGCGCGGGAGCGGCCCCGCACCAGCAGCTTGGCGATCATCGGGTCGTAGAACGGGGATACGGTGGCGCCGCTGAAGATGGAGGTCTGCAGGAACACCTCCTCGCCGAAGGGCAGGTAGAGCCGTTCGATCCGTCCGGGCGAGGGTTCGAAATTGTTGTCCGGGTCCTCGGCGTAAATGTAGCTGCCGATCACATGGCGGTCGGCGGCGGGCGCCTCGGCGCCGCAGCCGAGGGGCTCGCCGGAGAAGAGCCGGATTTGTTCCTTGAGCAGGTCGACGCCGGTGAGCAGCGTGGTGGCGGTGTGGGAGGGCTGGATGTAGCCGTTGATTTCGAGGAACACGGCCTGGCCCCCGGTTAACAGGAATTCGAAGCAGGCGAAACCAAAGATATCGAGCCGCTGGCAGAGCACGCGGATTTCCGACTGGAGGCAGGCGCGCAAGTCCGGGTCCAGGTCGGCGACCGGCGTCTCAACCAGCAGCTTCTGGAAACGCCGCTGCAGTGAGCATTCCATCTCGGGGAAAACGACGGTGCGCCCGTCATCGTCCCTGAGCACGGGAAACTCGATGTGGCGCACCTCCGGGAGGAAGCGCTCGGCGAAGACCTCCGGCGAATTGAGCAGGAACTTGGCGCAGGCGGCCTGCGCCTGCCGGAAGGCGCCCTCGAGGTGGCGGGGCTCATGGACGACCCGCATGCCGATGCCGCCGTAGCCGTGCACGGCCTTGAGCATCAGGGGATAACCGGCCTGCGCGGCGGCGGCCTCCAGGCGGTCGGCCGCGCTGAAGGCCGGGGAGCCCTCGATCACGGGAAAGCCGGCGCGGGCCACCGCCTCCTTGACCTTGTGCTTGTCGGAAAGGTTGTGCAACCCCTCGGCGCGGGGCGCGATCACCATGATGCCGCTGCGCGCCAGCGCGCGCGCGAACGCGGCGCTTTGGGCGAGGAATCCGTAGCCCGGATGGACCGCGTCGACCTTGAGCTTCTCGGCGAGGGCCACGATCTGGTCGATGTCGAGGTAGGGGCGCAGGCGCGGGTCGCCCACGCGCAGCTCGTAGGCCTCGTCCGCGTTGCGCACCCCGGCGCTGTCGCGGTCCCCCTCCTCGAAGATGGTGACGGCGGTGGCGCCGAGTTCCTTGACCGCGCGGACACAGTTGGCCTGGATGAGGCCGCGGTTGGCGATGAGCACGCGCCTAAACACGGCCCTTGCCCCCGTTCCGGGATTGCCCTGCCCTGTTCACAGCGGAATGTTCCCGTGCTTGCGGCGCGGCCGCTCGACATGCTTGTCGCTGAGGGACCACAGGTACTGGCGGACGAGGCCCGGGGTCGCCGCCGGCTCGATGACGTCGTCCAGGTAGCCGAGCGAGGCGGCCATGCGCGGGTTGGCGAAGGTCTCGATGTATTGGTTCTCCAACTCGCGGGCGGTCGCGGCCGGGTCCGCGCTCTCCTGGATTTCCTTGCGGAAGATGACGCTGACCGCGCCCTTGGGGCCCATCACGGCGATCTCCGCGCCCGGCCAGGCGACCGCCATGTCCGCCCCGAGGTGCTTGGAGCACATGCAGATGTAGGCCCCGCCATAGGCCTTGCGGAGGATCACGGTCAGCTTGGGGACGGTGGCCTCGCTGTAGGCGTACAGCAGCTTGGCGCCGTGGCGGATGATGCCGGCGTACTCCTGGTCCACCCCCGGCAGAAATCCCGGAACGTCGACCAGCGTCAGCAGCGGGATGTTGAACGCGTCGCAGAAGCGCACAAACCGGGCGGCCTTGTCGGAGGCGTTGACGTCGATGCAGCCGGCGAGGTGGCGCGGGTTGTTGGCGACAATACCCGTGCTGATCCCGTCGATACGGCAGAACCCGATGACCATGTTCGGCGCGTAACCGGCCTGCAGCTCGAGAAAGGAGCGCGAGTCCACGATGCGGTCGATGACCTCGTGGACGTCGTAGCTCTTGTTGGGGTTGGCCGGGACGATGGCCTCGAGGGCGGTCCCGTCGGGGTCGATCGGGGCGGCCGGCGCGACCACCGGCGGCGGCTCCTGGTTGTTGGGGGGGAGGTACGAAAGCAGCTTGGCGACCCAATTGAGCGTGGTCTCGTCGTCCTCGCCGACGAAGGACGCCACGCCGGACCGGCTCATGTGCACTTCGGGACCGCCCAAGTCCTCCTTGCTGACCTCCTCGCCGGTGACGGTGCGGATCACGTCCGGTCCCGTGATGAACATGTTGGAGGTTCCCTTGACCATGGCCACGAAGTCGGTGATGCCGGGCGAGTAGACGGCGCCGCCGGCGCACGGTCCCATGATCACGCTGATTTGGGGGATGACGCCCGAGGCCTGGGTGTTGCGAAAAAAGATTTCGCCGTAACCGCACAGGGAACCGATGCCCTCCTGGATGCGCGCGCCGCCGGAGTCGTTCAGCAGGACGATCGGGGCGCCGTTGCGGATGGCCATGTCCAGGATCTGCGCCACCTTGCGGCCGTGCATTTCCCCCAGCGAACCGCCCAGCACCGTGAAATCCTGGGCTGCCACGTAAACCAGCTCGCCGTTGACGCGGCCGAACCCGGTCACCACGCCGTCGCCGGGCACCTTTTTCTTGCCGAGCCCGAAATGCTCGCTGCGCAGCTCGACGAAGGCGCCGACCTCGACAAAGGTGCCCTCGTCGAACAGGTACTCGATCCGGTCCCAGACCGTGAGCTTGCCGCGCTCGCGCTGGGCGGCCAGGCGCTCCTCGCCTCCTCCCAGCCGCATCGCCGCCTTGGCGGACCGCAAGGCCTCCACCCGTGCGCGGTTGATGCTGTTCCCGTTCCCGTCGCTGCCTTGGTGTGCCATAAGGAAGGCCTTACCTGACCGGGCGGGAACTCTGCAAACCCGGTTCCCCAAGTTCAAGCCCTAATCGAAGCGGCGCCGGCCCTCGAGCGCGGCCCGCAGGGTGGTTGCGTCGGCGAACGGGATGCCGCCCCCGCTCGGCAGGCCGAAGCCGATGCGGCTGACCCGCACGCCGAGGGGCGCCAGCAGCTCCGTCTGCAGATAATGGCAGGTTGCTTCGCCCTCGATGTCGTTGGAGAGGGCGAGGATGACCTCCCCGAAGGTTCCCGTCGCAAGGCGCTGCCGCAGCGCGGCGAGGTTGAGCTGTTCGGGGCCTATGCCGTGCAGGGGCGAGAGCTTGCCCTGCAGCACGTGATAGAGGCCGCGCCAGGCGCCGGCCCGCTCCATCGCGCGCAAGTCGGAAACGGTCTCGACGATGCACAGCAGGGTTGCGTCGCGGGAGGAATCCTGGCACACGGGACAGCGGTCCGCTTCGGCAAGGTTGCCGCACACCGGGCAGGGGTGCACCGCCGCGCGGGCCTGCTGGAGCGCCTCGATCAATTCCCCGCACCGGGCGGGCTGCTCCACCAGCAGATGCAGGGCCAGCCGCTCGGCGGACCGGTAGCCCAGCCCGGGCAACCGCTTCAGGCACTGCTGCAAGTGCTCAAAGGCTCCTGGCACGGTCGCGCCTCCCGGCGTCACATGCCCGCCATTCCAGGAATCTGGAATTCGGACGTGACCGCGGCCATGGCCTCCTCGCTCCTCACGGAGGCCTGTTTGAGGGCGTCGCGCACCGCCTCCAACAGGGTCTCCTCAACCAGGGCCGGGTCTTCCTTGAGGAACTCCGGGTCCAGCCGGATGGCCTTCACCTCGGACTGCAGGGATACGGTCACCGTCACCGCGCCGCCGCCGCTGGTGACGGTGATTTCCTGCTTGGCCAATTCCTCCTGCAGCGCGGCCATCTTCTTCTGCATCTTGGCCATCTGCTTGATCATTTTGCCGAGACCTGCCATGCGGCGCACCGTCCCGCACCCACCCGCGAATGTCAAGTCCGCCCCCGGCCGACGGGCCGAGAAAGAGCCTTGAAGCCTGTCGGGCCGGCCCCATGCTTGCGCCCCATGTCGATGCCAATGACCCAGCGTCCCGCCACGCCGGAGCGCAGCAAGACCGCGGGCGAATCCCCGCTGCAACATGTTTTCCGGGCCGCCGGCTATTCGCTCGAGGGCCTGGGCGCCGCGCTCCGGCACGAGCTGGCGTTCCGCATCGAGGTGGCCGCCTTTCTGCTGCTGTTGCCGGTGGTGTTCATCGCCCCGGTCGGCCTGTTGCCCAAAGCCCTCCTCATCGGCAGCATGCTGCTGGTGCTCATCGTCGAGCTGCTCAATTCGGCCCTGGAGTGGGTCATCGACTACATCTCGCTGGAGCGGCACCCCTACGCGAAGCGGGTCAAGGACATGGGCAGCTCCGCCGTGCTGCTCGCCCTGCTCAACAGCGGCATGTTCTGGCTGGTGGCGCTCCTGGAGTGGCTGGGTTGATTATCCTCGTACTCGTACTCGTACTCCTACTCGTACTCGTCCTCCTACCCGTCCCCCTCCTCGCACTCCACACCAGCAACCATGTGCGCGGAGCGGGAAAGCGGGGGCGGGGGGAGGACGAGGAGGAGGACGAGTACGAGTACGAGTAGGAGTACGAGTACGAGTAGGAGTACGAGTAGGAGGTACTGACCATGCATTTCCCGTTTCACACCATCCTCGGGGCGGCGGCGCCGGTGTTCCTGCTGCTGGCGCTCGGCTTTGTGCTGCGGCGCACGCGGGTCCTTACCGCCGAGGCCGACGCCTCCCTGATGCGGCTTGTAGTGATGGTTTTATATCCCTGTCTGTTTCTGGATTTCATCATCGGCAACCCGGCGCTGCGCGCCGCGCACAACCTGGTGGCCGCGCCGCTGGCCGGCTTCCTTGCGACCGCGGGCGGCTTCGTGGCGGCCTACGGCGTGGCGCGGCTGATCGGCCTGCGGCGCGGCACCGGGCTGCGCACGTTCGCGTTTTGCAACGGCGTGTTCAATTACGGCTACATACCGATCCCGCTGATCACCGCCCTGTTTGCCAGCCGCGAGACGCTGGGGGTGCTGCTCGTGTTCAACGTCGGGGTCGAGGCGGCCATCTGGACCGCCGGCATCCTGCTGCTGTGCGGCCGCCTCCACCGCTCCGCCCTGCGCCGGCTGTTGAACCCGCCGCTGCTGGCCCTCGCCGTCGCGCTCGCCGTCAACGCCGCCGGGCTCGACGCGCGCCTGCCGGGCTGGCTCGGCGAGCTGATCCGCATGCTGGGGGCCTGCAGCATCCCGCTGGGCATCCTGCTGGCGGGAGCCGCCGTGGCCGACCTCATGGGGGCGCGCGACTGGCTGGCGGACATCCGGGTTCCGGCCGGCTCCATCGCGGTGCGCCTGATCCTGCTGCCCGCCGCCTTCGTCGCCGCCGCGGCCCTGGCCCCGGGCGTTTCGACCGAACTGCGCCAGGTCCTCGTGGTGCAGGCCGCGATGCCCGCCGGAATTTTCCCGATTGTATTGGCCCGACACTACGGAGGTGACGCCGCGGCCGCCGTCAGGATCGTGCTGGCGACCACGCTCGCCTCGGTTGTCACCATGCCGCTGTGGATACGCTGGGGCAGCGCCCTGGCGTTCTAATTCCCCTCACCCGCCCGCCAGCCCTGCAGCATCCGCAGGTAGCCGGCCCGCGTGAGCGCCTCCACGTTGGTGCTGTGCACGAAGCTGAGGACGCCGCGCAACTGGTCGACGGATTCAAACTGGTGGGCGCGCAGCCACGCGCCGAAGTCGGCCAGAAATTCGGCGAAATAGCCCGGCCCGCGCTGCAGGAGGCAGGAGACGAGCTGCACGGCGGTGGCGCCGGCCATCAGCCCCTTGACCGCGTCCGCGGGGGAGTGCACGCCCCCGCTCAGCCCGATGTCCAGCCGGGTGCGACCGTGCAGCGCCGCGATCCAGCGCGTGCGCAGCAGCAGCCCCTGGGGCTCCCGCAGGTTCAACACCGGACGGTAGGCAATCGCCTCGATGTCGATGTCCGGCTGGAAAAAGCTGTTGAACAACACCACCCCGGCGGCCCCGGCCTCCTCGAGCCGCGCCACAAAATGGGGCAGCCCGGTGTAGAACGGCGAAATCTTCACGCTCAACGGCAGCAGCACGCTGTCACGCACCGCCCGCACCACCGCGAGGGCCTGTTGCTCGATCTGGGCGCTGCTGTCATGGTCGCCGCGCGGGGTGGAAAACAGGTTCAGCTCAAGGGCATCCGCCCCCGCATCCTCGATCTGCCGCGCGTACTCCGTCCAGGCGCCCGGCCGCACCCCGTTGAGGCTCGCGATCACCGGGATGCGCACCCGCTCCTTGAGGCGGCGGATGTGCTCCACATAAGCCCGCGGCCGCAGCGGAAAACCGGCCGCCTCCGGATGCACGCCCGCCGGATCGACCGCGCCAAAACCGCGCACATTCTCGCGCACGACCTGCTCCTCGAAAAGCGAATGCATCACGACGGCCGCCGCCCCGGCCTCCTCCAGCCGCTGCACCGTCTCCACCTCGTAAACCAAAGGCGAGGCCCCCACCAAAAACGGGTGGGGAAGATGCAGTCCGAGGTAACGGGTCGCCAGCTTCATTCTCCTAACCTGTCCGGTCTGGTCCGCCTATCCTGCAGGCGGCTTTTCCTCGCTGGCGACAAAAAAGCGCCCTCACGCCAGCCGTCGAATTTGCGGCCCGCGCACAAAACCGTTGCGGATCGCCCAAATGATCAGTTCCGGGGTGCTGTTGACCCTCACCTTGCCCATCACGTTGCGCCGATGCCCCTGCACCGTCGCCACTGACAATCCCAGCTGCGCGGCGATCGCCTCGTTCGAATGCCCGAGGCCGAACAGCTTCACCAGTTCCTCCTCCCGCGGCGACAGGGTGCGGTAGAACGATCCTGTCTCCCGCACCAGTTCCCGAAAGGTCCGCTCCACCCGTTCCGAATAGTACGTCCGCCCCTCCGCCATGGCCTGCACCGCACGCCGCAGCTCCGTGCCGCTGGTCTCGCCCTTGTCCAAGACCCCCATCACCCCGCTGCGCTTCAGCTTCGCCACCGGATAGCGCCCCGCATGCGCCGTCAACACCAGCACACAGACCATCGCCCGCCGCTCCAATAGCCATTCCGCATACCCTATCCCCTCCCCGTCCGGCAGGTCCAAATCCAGCACCACCAAGTCCAACTCCTCCCGCTCACTCACCCCACGCGCCTCCGCAACACTGCCCGCCTCCCCAACCACCGTTAACCCCTCCCGCCGTAACCAGCCCACCAGAAATTCCCGAAACATCCGCTCATCTTCCACCACTAACACGTTTTTTATTTTCATAACGCCGTATAAGTTAGGTAAATATGCGATCTGGCAAGCCGATTTTGTTGCACTTTTTTCTTGCCAATTATTTGATACTGAGACCACGTCTCTTTTATGCAATCGAGATTCAGTCGCATTTTAAAGTTATGGGTGGTCGGGTACGCGGGAATGCTGACGGGGGTGATAGGGGCGGCGGGAGCGGAACGGGTGTACGAACTGGCCGGGGTGGAAGTGCTGAGCGGCTGGGAGCCTGGGTTCGGGGTGGCGGGTGCCGGGTATCGGATTGACGGCCAAGTGCTGGAAGCGCAGCAGACGGACGATATCAACCGGCTGTTGGCGCGGGTACCGGGTGTCTATCTGCGGGAGGAGGACGGATTTGGGCTGTTGCCGCACATCAGCCTGCGCGGGGTGGATGTGTCGCGTTCGGCGAAGGTGACCTTGTTGGAGGACGGGCTTCCGGCGGCGCCGGCGCCGTACAGTGCGCCGGCGGCCTATTATGCGCCGTCGGCGGGGCGGATGAGCGGACTGGAGGTGGTGAAAGGGACGAGCCAGGTACGGTACGGGCCGCACACGACGGGGGGTGTGGTCAACTATCTGTCCACGCCGCTTCCGGGCCGGAGGGCGGGGCAGTTGCATGTGAAAGGCGGCAGCGCCGGGGAATGGAACGTGCACGGCTGGGCCGGGGACCGGCTGGTGGGGGCGGGAGGTGTGCTGGACGTGCTGGGCGAGGGGTATTACCGCCGCAACGACGGGTTCCAACACGTCGATGCAGCGGGTGTATACGCCGGGACAGACCGGACGGGATTCGAGCGGGCCGAGGGTCTCGCCAAATTCGGCTGGAGTTCGGCCAGCGGCCGCCACCGGCTGGAGGGGAGAAGCGGCACCACGTCACTGCGCGCCTATCTTTCGTATCTCGGCCTGAGCGACGGGGACTTCCGGGAGAACCCGTACCGGCGGTATGCGGGGTCGCGCGGGGACGTGTTGGACACGCGGCAGCGGCGGGCGAGCCTGGGTTACGGGCTGCGGCTGGGGGACCGCTGGGACCTGGCCGTGTGGAACTACTGGGGCACCTTTCATCGCAACTGGTACAAGCTGGATAGTATCACGGATCTGGACACGGACGGGGACGGCATCGTGCAGGGAAGGCAGGGCGGCGCCCCGGTGGCGCTGAACCTGTCCGCGGCCTTGGCCGGGGCGGCGGACGGCCGCGGGCTGGAGGCGCTCAAGGGCCACCGGGCGGCGGAATTCCGGCTGCGCGCCAACAACCGCTCGTACCATCTCGCCGGGACGGAATGGACGCTGCGCGGGCACCTGGAAAGCGGGGGCTGGGAACACAATCCGGTGCTGGGCATCCGGCACCATGCGGACCGGGAGCGGCGCCTGCAGTGGCACGACCGGCATGCGCAGCAGGCGGACGGATCCTGGCTGGCGCCGGTGCGCAGTCCGCTTGGCTCCGATGGCAACCAGCGCCAGCGCACGGCGGCGACGGCGGTGTTCGCCGAGCACGAGATGGTGCGGGGGGCATGGATGCTGCGGCCGGGGGTGCGCTACGAGCACCTGGCGCTGGCGTATGAAGATTTCACTACAGACGGGACCGGCCGCCCGGCGGGCTCGGGACGGGGCGCCATGGGGGTGTGGGCCGCCGGCCTGGCGGGCGCCCGCGCGTTGGGGGGCGGGCGCGCGGCCTTCGCCAACGTGTACCGCGGCTTTTCGGTGCCCGGGCCGCGGGCGGCGATCCGGCAGGGCGTCCGGGAGGAGACCTCGCTGGGCATGGAAGCGGGCATGCGCCTCCGCAACGGCGACAGCAGCCTGACGGCCGATCTGGTGTTGTTTCACACCCGCTTTTCCAACCTGATCGTGATCGACAACATCGGGGCGGGCTCGGGGGGTGGACCGGGCGGGCAGCCGCTGACCGAGAATGTCGGCCGCGTCAACAGCAGCGGCCTGGAGCTGCTGCTGGGCGGCGATCTGGCCCACGGTGCCGCCGGCGACTGGCGGGCGCCCGCGACGCTGGCCTTCACATGGACGGTGGCGCAACTGCAGGGGGACAGCCTGTCCACCAACGCCGAGTCCATTTTCGCGGGCGGCCGCGGCGGCAGCCGTGTGCCCTATGTGCCGGAGTTCGCCGTGACGGCGGGCCTCGGCTGGGAGGCGGGCCGCTGGTCGACCGGCGTGACGGCCTCGTGGCGCTCCGCCACGCGCAGCACCGCCGCGGCGGGTCCCGATTCGGTGAACCCCGTCAGCGGCCAGCCGGACGCCCGCTACGGTCGCATCGACCCGGTGTTCCTGCTGGATTGGAACGGTCACTACCGGTTGGGCGACGGGGTGCGGCTGTTCGCCACGGTCACCAACCTGCTGGACCGGGCTCATCTGGTGAGCCGCCACGCGCACGGACCGCGCCCCGGCGCCCCGCGCATGGTGACGGTCGGGGTGGCGCTGACCTACTGAAGGGGCCGCCCAAACCGGCAGGCTCCCTTTGCCGGGCAACTCAGTAGCGGTAGTGCTCGCTCTTGTAGGGGCCCTCCACCGGGACGCCGATGTAGGCGGCCTGCTCCGGGGTCAGCTTGGTGAGCTTGGCGCCGATCTTTTCGAGGTGCAGCCGGGCGACCTCCTCGTCAAGGTGCTTGGGCAGAATGTAGACGCCGGGCGTGTACTGTTCGACATGCCGCCACAGCTCGATCTGGGCGAGCACCTGGTTGGTGAAGCTGTTGGACATGACAAAGCTCGGGTGGCCGGTGGCGCAGCCGAGGTTGACCAGCCGTCCCTCGGCCAGCAGGTAGATCGAGTGGCCGTCCGGGAAGGTGTACTTGTCCACCTGCGGCTTGATGTTGGTGCGCCGGACGCCGGGCAGCCGCTTGAGGCGGTCCACTTGGATTTCGTTGTCGAAGTGGCCGATATTGCAGACGATCGCCTGGTCGGCCATGCGCTGCAGGTGCTCGAGCCGGATGACATCGCGGTTGCCGGTGGTGGTGACGTAGATGTTGCCCCATCCCAGCGTGTCCTCGACGGTGAGCACCCGGTAGCCTTCCATGGCCGCCTGCAAGGCGCAGATCGGGTCGATCTCCGTGACCACCACCTGCGCGCCCATGGCCTTGAGCGCCGCGGCGCAGCCCTTGCCGACGTCGCCGTAGCCGCACACCACCGCCACCTTGCCGGCTATCATCACGTCGGTGGCCCGCTTGAGGCCGTCGATCAGGCTCTCGCGGCAGCCGTACAGGTTGTCGAACTTGCTCTTGGTGACGGAGTCGTTGACGTTGATCGCGGGCACCAGCAGGGTGCCGGCCTTCTGCCGCTCGTAGAGGCGGTGCACGCCGGTGGTGGTCTCCTCCGAGACCCCCTTCCACTCCTTGACGACCTTGTGCCAGTGGAGCGGGTCCTCGGCCCTGACCCGGCGCAGCAGGTCCTTGATCACCTGTTCCTCCTCGCTGTGCGAGGGCGTGTCGATCCAGTCGCTGCCTTCCTCCAGCTCATAGCCCTTGTGGATGAGCAGCGTGGCGTCCCCGCCGTCGTCCACGACCAACTGGGGCCCGCTGCCGTCGGGCCAGGTCATCGCCTGCCAGGTGCACCACCAGTAGTCTTCCAGCGATTCCCCCTTCCAGGCGAACACCGGGACGCCCGCCGCCGCGATGGCCGCGGCCGCATGGTCCTGGGTGGAGAATATGTTGCAGGAGCACCAGCGCACGTCCGCCCCGAGGTCGCGCAGGGTCTCGATCAGGACCGCCGTCTGCACCGTCATGTGCAGCGAGCCCATGATACGCACGCCGGCCAGCGGCCGCTGCGCGGCGTACTTCTCCCGCGTCGCCATCAGGCCGGGCATCTCGTGCTGCGCGATCTCGATCGCCTTGCGGCCGAAATCGGCAAGGGTGATGTCGGCCACCTTGTAGTCGATGCTTTCCAAAGTGCGTGTCGTCATGTATTGAAATCCGTGAATACTTTTGTTCAGCCCCCGATCGCCTCTCGGAGGGCCTCGACCCGGTTGAGCTGCTCCCAGGGCAGGTCGGGCTTGCCGAAGTGTCCGTAGTGGGTGCTGTGGCGGTAGATCGGCCGCAGCAGGTCGAGCTGGCGGATGATCTGCGCCGGCTTGAACTGGAAAACCTTGTGGATGGCCGCGATGATCTTCGCGTCCGGGTACTTTCCGGTGTCGAAGGTCTCGACGTGGATCGAGGTCGGGTTCGGATAGCCGATGGCGTAGGCAACCTGCAGCTCGCAGATGTCGGCCAGCCCGGCCGCCACCACATTCTTGGCCACCCAGCGGCACATGTAGGCCGCCGAGCGGTCGACCTTGGAAGGGTCCTTGCCGGAAAAGGCGCCCCCGCCGTGCCGGCCCCAGCCGCCATAGGTGTCGACAATGATCTTCCGGCCGGTCAGGCCGGCGTCGCCCGCCGGGCCGCCGATCACAAACTTGCCCGTCGGATTGATGAAAAACTCGGTCTGCGCGTCCAGCAGCTCCGCGGGCAGCACCTTGCAGATCACTTCCTCGATGATGTATTCGCGCAGCCGCTCGTGGGATATCGTGTCCTTGTGCTGGGTCGACACCACCACGTTGTCGATGTGGACGATGCGGCCGTCCTCGTACGCGATGGCCACCTGGCTCTTGGCGTCCGGCCGCAGCCAGTCCACCGCCTTGGCCTTTCGCAACTCCGCCAGCTTGCGCAGAATCCGGTGGGCGAACATGATCGCCGCGGGCATCATCTCGGGCGTCTCGTTGCAGGCGTAGCCGAACATGATTCCCTGGTCGCCCGCCCCCTGCTCGTCGGTGGCCTTGCCCTCCGCCGCCCGCGCATCCACCCCCTGCGCAATGTCCGGACTCTGCCGCGTCAGGTAGTTGTTGATAAACACCTCGTCGGCATGAAACACCGGGTCGTCCTCGGCGCTCGCGTAGCCGATGTCCCGGATCGCCTGCCGGATGATCTCATTGTAGTCGAACCGGGCCTTCGTGGTGATCTCGCCGGCCACCGTCACCAGGTTGCTCTTGACCAGCGTCTCGCACGCCACCCGGCTGAGCGGATCCTGCTCCAGACAGGCGTCCAAGATGCTGTCCGATATGTAGTCGGCCACCTTGTCGGGGTGCCCCTCCCCGACCGACTCCGAGCTGAATTTCATGGTCAGTCCCATATCGCCCCGTCACTGTGCCCCGACCCGCCGCCCCTGCAAGTCAATTTATCATATTATCCTGATTTGATGATGGGTTAAGCGGGAGGGGCGGAATGCGGTTCCATCTTGCGGGCGGAAAGCGTTGAGAAACCCGCCCCCCTGCGTATCGGTGGAGGCATGGATAACGACCCTCACCTGTGGGTGTTTTTTGACGGCGCGTGCCCGTTCTGCGTGGGCTGGGTGAAATGGTTGGCCGACCGCGATGGACGGGACGCGCTGCGGTTTGCCCCCCTGCAAGGCCACTGGGCACGGCAGGTTTTGGCGGAGCACGGGCTGGCGGCGGAAGCATTGGAAAGCCTTGTCGTCTGGGATGGCGTGCGCCTCCTTACCGGCGCGATGGCCGTGCGGCGGGTGGCGGCGACCTTGCCGGGCATCTGGCGGCTCGCAGGACGGATGTTCGGGCTCTTGCCGGCGAGCTGGCAGGAGGGATTGTACCGGTTTGTGGCGGCGCGACGGTATCGCTGGTTCGGGCGCTACCCTGCCTGCTGGGTGCCCGAGCCGGCCGCGCGGCGGAAATTCCTCGATACCGACTCCACGCCTGCCAAAGCTGGCATCCATGCAAATCCACCAGACGACCCTGCAAGTGCGCACCCACGGCAAGGGCACTTATGAAATCACGGCAGAGTTGGACCGGATACTGCATCAGTCCGGCCTGAGCGAAGGCTTGCTTGCCGTTTTCTGCCGCCATACCAGTTGCAGCCTGGTGATCATGGAAAACGCCGATCCCAGCGCCCGCCATGACCTCGAGCGCTGGTTCGAACGGCTCGTCCCGGAACGCGATCCCCACTTCACCCATACCCTCGAAGGCCCCGATGACATGCCCAGCCATATCAAGATGGCCCTCACCCGCACCGCCGAAACCATCCCCTTCACCAACGGCCGCCTCGCCCTCGGCACGTGGCAGGGCTGCTTCCTCTGGGAACACCGCGCCACCCCACACACCCGCAGCCTGCAAGTCACGGTAATGGGAAAGGGGTCAGGTCAATAATTTAAATGTCGGCTCCCGGTGCGGGAGCCGACATTTAAATTATTGACCTGACCCCTTTACGCTTTGGGGCGGATCATGCTGGTGGGGTCGAGGGCGGCATCGAGGGTGGCGGGGTCGAGGAGACCGAGCTCGAGGACGACCTCGCGCAGGGTTTTGTTTTCCTGATAAGCCTTTTTGGCGACCTTGGCGGCGTTGTCGTAGCCGATGTGGGGGTTGAGGGCGGTCACGAGCATGAGGCTGCGGGTGACGAGTTCGTGGCAGTGTTGGCGGTTGGCGACGATGCCCTCGATGCAGCGTTCGCTGAAAGTGGCGGCGCCGTTGGCCAGGACGGTGATGGCCTCGAGCAGGGCCTTGGCGATGAGGGGGATGGTCACATTGAGCTCGAAGTGGCCGTCGCGGCCGCACATGGCGACGATATTGGCCATGCCTTGGGCGTAGATGCCGGCTTGGACGAGCATCTCGCTCATGACGGGGTTGACTTTGCCGGGCATGATCGAGGAGCCGGGCTGGGTCGGGGGGAGGATGAGCTCGCCCAATCCGCAGCGCGGGCCGCTACCCATGAGGCGAATGTCATTGGCGATTTTGGTGAGGCTGGCGGCGATGGTGGCCAGATAGCCGGCGACCTCGACGCAGTCATCGCGGCCGCCTTGGGCCTCGAAGTGGTTGTCGGCCTCACGGAAGGTCAGACCGGTTTTTTCGGTAAGGAGGCGGCAGACCAACTTGGCGAATTCGGGGTGGCAATTGATGCCGGTGCCGACGGCGGTGCCGCCGATGGCCAGCTCCTGCATGGCCTCGATGGCCTGGTCGCAACGCCGGATGCCCTTGCGCACCTGGGCGGCATAGCCGCTGAACTCCTGCCCGAGGGTGAGCGGCGTGGCATCCATCAGGTGGGTGCGCCCGATCTTGACGATGTCATCGAACTCGCGGGCCTTGGCGTCGAGCGCGGCCTCGAGCATTTGCAAGCCGGGCTTGAGCTGGTCGCGCAGGGCGCGGGCGACGGAGACGTGGAGGGTTGTGGGGATGATGTCGTTGGACGACTGGCCCATGTTGACATCGTCGTTCGGGTGCACGGGATCGCGCGACCCGATGGGCTTGCCGTCGAGCTGGCTGCACCGGTTGGCCAGCACCTCGTTCATGTTGGTATTGGACGAGGTGCCGGAGCCGGTCTGAAAGACGTCGACCGGAAACTGGTCTAGGAACTGGCCGTGTACCACCTCCTCGGCGGCGAGGCAGATCAGGTCGGCCTTTTTCTTGCTGAGGCGTCCCAGTTCGTAATTGGCGCGCGCGCAGGCCCACTTGACCCGGGCCAAGCCCTGAATGAACGCCGCCGGCATGGGCCTGCCGCTGATCGGGAAGTTGAGGACTGCCCGTTGGGTCGAGGCCCCATACAGGGCGTTGTCGGGGACCTGCATTTCCCCCATCGAATCACGTTCTATGCGCATGCCGACAAGGTGTGGGCGACCGGGCGGCTGTCAATAAGCAGCTGCGGCAAACGGAAGGACAACGCGAAGGGCCTTGTGGCGTTTATCCAGCAACCCCGCACAGCGCCACTTCCAACCCCAACTCAGCGGCCAAGGCGGCTTTGGTGAGCATTGCCAAATCGGCCTCCTTGGCGCTGTTGGCGTACACCACCTGGATGTGGTTGGACTTGTGGCGGGCCATCATCTGGTCGCGGTCAACACCGTACAGCACGGCGTGCATGATCGGCCATTGCGGGGTGGTGCTGTCGAGCCGTCGCTGCGTCTCCTCCTTGGGAAGGGCGATCACCTTGGCGCGGCCGAGGTCCATCTTGAGCTTGCCGTTGTCCACGAAGATGCGGCTCCAGACGATTTCGCCCGGTTTGGCCACGCCGGCGCAGGTCGACCCGCCCAGGCGGAAATACATGGGCGGCTGGCGGTAGCCCCAGCTGCCTTTGTAGCCGCCGATGTGGTGGGCCGGCGGCGCGCCGCCGCTGATTTCGAAGACCCAGACGTACTCGTCGGTCGTGCCGCTCCGGTCCCAATCGCCCCAGCGCAGGTCGTGCAGGGTGTTTTCAACCGGCTGCCGAAGCGCCTCGTGCACGCGCTGGGTCAGGATGCCGTCCAGCCCGGCGCACTCGTCCACCTCGTTGAAGTGCGTGAACGGCTTGCCGGCGCGTATCACCTTGCCGGAGGCGTTTTTCACCGGCGGCCGCAGGGAATCGTTCAGGATACCCTCGACCAGATCGCTGGCCGGGCAGAGGTCCTTCAACCCCTGCTGATATTGAATGCCGATGGCGTCGCAACCGAACTCGTCGCCGATGCGACAGGCGGCGATGTACATCTTGCACTGCTGCAGCACCTGCTGCTCGGTCAGGTCGGTCTCCTCATTGGGGCCGAAGTGGAAGGTGAAGCCCTTGTTGAGCAGCCATTCGTACACCTCCCGCGCCTCGGCGTCGCTCACCGCCAGCATGCCGGCGTACAGGGCGCTCTGGCTGAGGCGCTCCTTGTAAACCCCGGTCTGGAACAGCAGTTCGTCGGGAATGATGGCGTTGTACATCCCCATGCAGCCCTCGTCGAACACGCCCATGATGGCCTTGTTGCGCCGCAGCTCCGTCGCCAGCTGCTGCGCCACCTTGCGGGCCGTGGCGGGCACCTTCACCGCGGACAGGGGCGTGACGTGCTTTTGCGGGTGCGTGACGCGGCCCTTGGTCAGCCACGCATGCAGTCCCTTGAGGAACGGTCGGTCGTCAAAATTCTCGCTCCACAGGGTCGAATACCGGACGCCCGCCTTGGTCAGGCCGCCGTTGAGGTTGAGCATGCCCACCAACCCCGGCCACTGCCCGGACCAGTTGGCCACCGTCAGGATCGGCCCGGTGTGGCTGATCAGGCCGTGCAGCACATGGTGGCTGTACTGCCACACGCTTTCCGCCACGATCAGCGGCGCGGCCGGGTCAATCTTGGCGAATACATCCATACCTTCCCGCTGGCTGCCGATGAAGCCGTGCCCGCGCTCCTTCTTGTAGGGATGCGCCCGCTTCAACTCGTAGCCGAAGGATTGCACCACCGCCGTCAGCTTCTTCTCCATCGCCGCCTGAGCCGGCCAGCACACCCGATTCGCGCTTTCACGCAAATCCCCGTTCGCCACCAAGACCACCGTCCGTGAACTGCTGTTGCTTTTTGCCATAGGTGGCACCCTTCTTGGAACCCGAAATCCTGCTGTCAAAACTTTATCAAATTCATTCCGGCCACTCATTTCACTTGCAGGGGTAATCCCCTAATTTGCAGAATACGGCCATAACGGGAAACGTGATGCAGCGGCAAACCAATCCTAAACGGCTGTCGGCCAGCGGCGGCTTCACCCTGGTGGAGGTGATCGTGAGCCTGTTTCTGATGGCGATCGTGTTCACCGCCGCCTTCGGCGCCTATTTTCTCGGCATGCGCATGGTGGAGGACGCCCGCGAGGAGGTGCGTGCCTCCCAGATCATCCAGAGCGAGCTGGAATCGCTGCGCAAACTAAACTGGGCCGCGCTCTCCCAGTATGGAGCCCTTGAGCCGATCAACCCGCAGGGCGATCTGATCAAACAGTTCGCGAAGGATTACATCGCCTACCGGCATGTTTCCACCATCAGCCCGACGCAGAAGCGGGTCATCATCTATGTCTGGTGGGTCAACTCGCGCGGCAGCTACAATTCGCAAATCGCGAACACCATTTTCGCAAAGGGCGGATTGAATGACTACTATTATCGCAAAGCCTCCTGAAGTGCCGCGGGCGGGGCGGTCGCGCTCCGGTTTCAGCCTGCCCGAGGTCATGGTTGCCATGACCCTGTCGATGTTTGTCCTGGGCTCGGCCTATGCCACCCTGCTCAGCCTGTCCAAGGGCTCCGAAAGCATGCTCAACTATTCGGAAATGAACGGGCAGGCGCGGGTGGCCATCGAGCTGTTTGGCCGGGACGCCCGCATGGCGGAAAACATTCTGCAAAGCGAGCCCGGGAAAAAGCCGGAATACCGATTTGATGCCACCAACGTGTGGTTCGTCAGACGCATGAGTCTGAACAGCAACAATCGGATCCGCGTTGGGTATTCCTTCAATCCGGATGACGGCACCTTTCGGCGCGTCGTCCATGACGAACATGGCGAGTTGATCGAATCGAAAATACTGATCTACCACGTCAATTCGGTGAAATTCAATTACTACGACAACCTTGGCCGCAGCGACCGGCACGCGGTGTACGCGAACGATCCGATGGGCGCGCATGAGGCCAAACAAGTCCAGCTGGAGGCGCTGGTCCAGCGCCGGGTGCTGAATCTCCGCAACACCAACGAGATTCTGTCCGCCAGCTTCGTGATGAGGAACAAAGATGACACGAATTAACAATGGTACCCGCGGCTCGATCCTGATCGCCGCTCTGGTGGTGACCCTGATAACCGGGGCGGTGGTGGGCTTGTTTTTGAAGACGATCACCCAGGAATTGGAGAACGCCTACCGGTTCCGGCTCTCCTTCCAGGCGGTCAACCTTGCCGAGGCGGGGCTTGATTTCGCGCTGGACAGCATGCGCCGGAACGACTGGAGCTCATCCGCCTGGGAACGGGGCGCCAAGGGCTATTACGCCGCCAATGTGCCGTATGTGAATTATTCATGGCGCGGCGAGGTGCGCCGGGCTTCGGTATACATCGAGCCGTATGCCAGCCCCGCCAAGGCGATCGGCGAGGGCTACATCCGGCTGCGCAACGGCATGGAAGTGCGTCGCCAGGTGCAGATCGTGATGAACAACAAGAGCCTGTTCGCCAACGGCATCGTGGCCCGCGACAATGTCGACTTCGCCGGCAACAATGTTTACATTGATAGTTACTCGTCCAGCCGGGACACGCTGAATTTTTCCCAAAAATTCCAGAACCGCGACAACGGCTCGGTGGCGACCACCTCGGTGATCGACAGCGTGTTAAACCTCGGGAACGCGGATGTGTACGGCTGGATCGCCACCGGGGGCGGCAATCCGGCCATCGGGCCGAACGGCAGCGTGCGCGGCAACGACACGCCGCCGGGCGTGCGGATTGACACGAGGCGCATCTCCCGCGACTTCAGCGCCGACCTGCCCAACCCAGTGGAGCCCACGATGAGCAATCCAGCAACGTCCTATTCGAGTGACACAATAGGCACCGATGGAATGGCGACGGAATACTTGCTTAGTTCGGTCAACATCGGTGGCAACACGACAGTCACGGTGCGCGGGGACGTCACGCTAGTGGTCGCCAATGACTTCAAGATTGCGGGCAACGGCCGCATGCTGTTGGCGCCGGGTGCCACACTGAAACTTTATGTCCGCGGCAGCGCGGACGTGACCGGCAACGGCATCCTGAACGGGTCCGAGGCCGCTCCCCGCCCGCCGTCGAATCTGATGATATACGGAACCGGCAACAAAGCCGGGCAGTCAATCAAGATCGCCGGCAACGGAGCGTTGTTCGGTGTCGTCTATGCCCCCAATTACGCCTTTGAAGGCAAAGGCGGCGGCAACGCTGGCACCATCGCCGGGGCGATCGTGGCCAAATCGGTAAAGTTCACCGGCAACACCAATTTCCATTTTGACGAGGACCTGAGGGACATGAGCGACGGGGCCAAGCAAATCCAAGGATGGGTAGAGTTGACACAGGCATCGGAGCGCCGAAACATGGCGACCATCCTGACCAATGGGCTCTGAGCAGGTTCATGTAATCGATCCTTCGCCGTCCTTTCTGTTCAAGCTGTGGCTGCTGGCCCTGGCGGGTCTGGTGGTGCCGTCGCTCGTGGTCCGGGCCTGGCCGGATTTCAGCTGGGCGGGCAAGGCGGCGCGGGCGCACCGGCAATCGCTGGCTGCCGGCGAATGGAAGGAGCCGTGGGTCGCCCTCGACCAGAAGCGCTTTTCCTCCGGTTGGATCCGGTGCAGCTCGCTGGAGGACGCGCTGGCGCTTGACCGGAAACTCGATGACGGCCACCTGCACACGGGGCGGCTGGTTCTGTCGGAAGGGGGTTTGGCATGGCGCCCCCGTTAGGCGGGGCGGCCGGCGCGGGCCGGCGGCGAGTATTCGTGCTTGTGGACAAGGGCATCGCCCGGGGGGTGTTCACTTCCTGGGAAGCGGCGGAGGCATACGCCGACCAGCATCACTACTCACTCGAACACCTGCTTGAATTCGAGACGGACCCGGACCATCCGGACCATCTGCATCTGCTGGCCGCCAAGTGGGATGGCGACTGGGAATACCATGGCCGCTTGGAAAAGTTTGCTCCCGCGTGGCCCACCCCGCCCCGGCGGGTGCGGCTGGACCACTACCAGGCCAAGGGGGACACCTTTCAACTCCTGCGGCAAAAGGAGTTTGTCTGGGACTCGACCCTGCTGGCCCGCATTGATCCGATGGCGCCGGACAGCGTGCTGGATGCGGCGTTTGCCCCGCCCCCAAAGGCAATGGCTCCCCCACCCGTCTTGCCGGGCAAATCGACCCTGTCGCAGATGGCGGCGGCGGAATGGCGGCCCAAGTTGGCGCCGCTCAAGACGCCGGCCCCCGCGCCGGGGCCCGCCATGCCTCCAGCAGGCCCCAAGCCGCTGCTGACCGAGGCGGGCCCATCGACGGAGGAGCCAAGCGCGGACACCGCAACGCCCGCCGCGCCTTCCCGCCCGCCGGTGGCACCCGTCAAGCCGCGCCTTGCCGAACCAATGATCGAACGGCGAAGCGTGGGTCCCTCAAAGCCGGAAACGGGGCCGTCGCAACCGGAGGGGTTGGTCCGCGACGCGCAGCCGAGGATCACGCTGCCGGGCAAGAAACCGCTGCGCCTGAAGACCGAGCGCCCAACGCCGCCATTGGCCGGGCCCCGGCCCATTCCGGTGTTTGCCCCGGTGGCCCCGCCGCCGGCCGTGCCGGTTGCCGCACCGGCCAAAATCGGCTCGACCGCCGCAGGCGAACAGGAGCCCGGGCCAACGGGCCCGGTGCGCGTCCGCCGCATCTGGCCGCTGCGCCTGATTGCGCCCTTGGTGGCCATCGTCTTGTGCTGGGCCGGTGGCATCTGGTGGGCGCTGCGGCCGGAGCCGACCGCCGCCAGCATCCTCCCCACCATCACCAGCCTGGCCAACGCCCGCGTCATCCTGATCGAACCGGGTATCATCTACTTCAACTTGCCGGTCGATCCGATCCATCAGCGCCGCTGGATCGCCTCGCTGGAATTGGAAGCCATCCCGTCCGGGCAGACCATCGCGCTGCCCTTTTTCCACACCTTGGAAACCTGGTCGCGGCCCACCGGCTTCGTGCGGCCGCCCTACGCGGACATCGAGGTCGACGAGTGGTGGGACCTGCGCCTGCGCAAGGTGTCCTACGGGTTCTACCACCGCTGGGACGACGGCAGCATCATCGTGCTCGACCTCGAATCCGACCAGCTGATCGGCTGGGCCCGCGCCCGCCTGCTCCGGCAGAAGCTGAACTGATGCCGCTTCCAGCTCGATTTGATCAAACCGGGCAATCCCCACACAGGCGCAAAGCGCTCACGGACGCGGTTTCAGACCGGCACGGCGCAGCCGTCCGGCAACTCGACCACCTTGAGGCGGCTTTTTTCCCCGGAGACGATGCGCACCTCGCGCGGCCGGCAGCCGCAGGCGCGGGCCAGCAGCTCGCACAGGGCGCGGTTGGCGCGCCCGCCCTCGGCGGGGGCCTGTAGTTTGATTTTCAACACACCGTCCGTCCGCCCGGCCAGCTCGTCGCGGGAGGCGTTGGGAATCACGCGGACGGTGACACGCACAACCCCCTCCCCCGCTACAGGGTCGTGTTGGGATAGCTGCCGAGCACGCGCACGCTCGGGCAGCGGCTGGCCAGCTCCTCGAGGGCCTCGCGCACGTGCGGCTCGTCGCGGTGGCCGATGATGTCCACGTAGAAATAGTAATCCCAGACGCGGCGCCGGCTCGGGCGCGACTCGATTTTGGACAGGTTGATGCCGCGCGCGGCGAACGACTGCAGCGCCTTGAGCAGGCTGCCCGGCTCGTCGTGCAACAGGAACACGATGCTGGTCTTGTCGCGGCCGCCGCCCAGCATGGGGGTTGGGGTCTTGCCGATCACCAGGAAGCGGGTGACATTGTCGGTCCGGTCCATGATGTTCTGCTCGACGATCGGCACGCCATACAGGTCCGCCGCGACCGCGCTGGCGATGGCGGCCGCCTCCGGGTGCTTGGCGGCATATTCGACGGCGGCGGCGGTGCTGGCCTCCTCGACCAGCTCCACTTTGGGCAGCATGCGCGCCAGCCATTCGCGGCACTGGCCCAGCGCGTTGTCCTTGGAATGGACGCTTTGAATCCTTTCGAGGGGCGAGTGCGAGATCAGACAGTGGGCGATCTGCAGGTAGATTTGCGCCACGATGGTCAGCTCCGACTCGACCAGCATGTCGAGGGTGCTGATGACGGTGCCCTGGGTCGAGTTCTCGACCGGCACCACGCCGTAATCGGCGTCGCCCCGCTTGACGGCGGTGAACACGTCCGGCACCGAATTGAGGGCCAGATACGGAATGCTGGAACCGAAATTCTTGAGGGCGGCCTGGTGCGTGTAGGTCGCGGCCGGCCCGAGATAGGCGACCTTGACGGGCTTCTCCAACGCGATCGCCGCCGAGATGATCTCCCGATAAATGGCGCGCACGGCCTTGTCCGGGAGCGGGCCCTTGTTGGCCGCGGTGAGCTTGCCGAAAATCTCCTCTTCGCGGCTGGGGACATACACCTCCATCCCCTTCGCGAGCTTGATGTGGCCGACCTGCTGGGCCAGCTGCACCCGCCGGTTCAGCCGCTCCAGCAGTTCCTGGTCGATGGCATCGATTTCCCTTCTGAGCGCGTCCAAGTCCATGGTTGACCCGTCAATTCCTCGCCGCTGGCGTTTCCAATGGCTCCTCCTCCGGCAGCCCAAGGTCCGAGTCGGTGATGACCTCCTGCGGCATGGTGGCCGCCCGCAGCCACTCGGTTATCTGGTTGGGCGACAGGACATCGCTGGCCGGCAGCTCCTCGAGGCTGCGCAAGCCGCAGAACTCGAGGAAGGCGGCGGTGGTGCCGTATTGCAGGGGCCGCCCGGGCAGGTCGGCCCGGCCCACCACCTGCACCAACTCGCGCTCCATGAGCTTGCTGAGGGCGCTGTCGGCCGCGACGCCGCGGATCGCCTCGATTTCGGAACGGGTCACCGGCTGGCGGTACGCGACAATGGCGAGGGTCTCGAGGGCGGCCGGGCTGAGCCGCTGCGGGCGCGGTTCCTCGCGCAGCAGCCGCACCCAATCGGCGTAGCGGGGGGCGACCACCAAGCGGTAGCCGTTGGGGCCTTCTTGCAGGCGGAAAACCGCGTCGGTCTCCCGCAGCTCGGCCGCGATGGCGTCCATCGCCTCGCGAATCTGCGCCGAGGTGAGCAGCGAGGGGACCTGCTCGAGCAGGTCGCGCATCACCCCCTGCCCGTCCGCGTCCGCGGCCGATGGCGGGCCGGTGTCCTCGTCCTGCTCCTCAAGCAGCTGCTCGGCCTGCTCGTGGTAGCGCGTGATCACCCCCTGCACGTCCTTCACCGACAGGGGCTCGCTGGTCGAGTGCAGGAGCGCCAACAGGATTTTCTTCAAATCAAATTCCATGCCCGGGAGGTGCGAATTGCCGGCCATTCAAGGCGGCCTCCCGGACATGGCAATTCTGTTTTGGGCGGACGGTTGGGGCCACGACTGTAGGGAGGAAAAAGAAAGCGTTGCCACGGGCGCTCCGGTCGCCTCAGTTGAACGGACACATCCACAAAACCGATGAGCTCACCCATCCAGCGCACCCACTCCGCCCTGGTCGTGGAGGGCCCGGACCGGGCCCCCAACCGCTCCATGCTGCGGGCGGTCGGCTTCCAGGACGAGGACTTCCAGAAGCCGCAGATCGGCATCGTCTCCACCTGGAGCAACCTGACCCCCTGCAACATGCACATCGACGAGCTGGCCAAGCATGCCGGCGCGGGGGTCAGCGCCGCGGGCGGCAAGCCGGTGACCTTCGGCACGATCACGGTGTCCGACGGCATCAGCATGGGCACGCGCGGCATGCGCTACAGCCTGGTCTCGCGCGAGGTGATCGCCGACAGTGTCGAGACGGTGGCCGGCGCGGAGGGATTCGACGGGCTGGTGGCCATCGGCGGCTGCGACAAGAACATGCCGGGCTGCCTGATCGCCATGGCGCGGCTCAACCGTCCGGCCGTGTTCGTCTATGGCGGCTCGATCCTGCCGGGCATTTATCGCGGCAAACCGGTGGACATCGTTTCGGTGTTCGAGGCGGTCGGCCAGCGCGCCCAGGGCCTGATCGACGACCAGGAGCTGGCCGCGGTCGAAAAGTGCGCGATTCCGGGACCGGGCTCCTGCGGCGGCATGTACACCGCCAACACCATGGCCAGCGCGATCGAGGCGCTCGGCATGAGTCTGCCCAACTCGAGCGCCCAGCTGGCCGTCTCCGAGGACAAGCGGCGCGACTGCGAGAACGCCGGCAGGGCCGTGTTGGAACTGCTGGCCAAGGGCATCACCCCGCGGCAGATCATGACCCGCGCGGCCTTCGAGAATGCCATCACCGTGGTGATCGCCCTCGGCGGCTCGACCAACGCCGTGCTGCACCTGCTGGCCATCGCCCACGCCGCCGAGGTGCCGCTCTCGTTGGACGATTTCAGCCGCATCGGCAAGCGCGTGCCCGTGCTGTGCGACCTCAAGCCGTCCGGCAAGTACAACATGGCCCACTTTTCGCGGATCGGCGGCCTGACGCCCTTGCTCAAGCGGCTGCTCGACAAGGGGCTGCTGCACGGCGAGTGCCTCACCGTCACCGGCAGGACCATGGCCGAGAACCTCGCCGGCGTTGCGGATTATCCGGACGACCAGGACGTGGTGATGCCGTTCGACCGACCGATCAAGCCGGACAGCCACCTGCGCATCCTGTACGGCAACCTCGCGCCGCAGGGCGCCGTGGCCAAGCTCACCGGCAAGGAGGGGCTGCGCTTCACCGGCAAGGCCATCGTGTTCGAGTCCGAGGAGGACGCCCTCAAGGGCATCCTCGACCACACGGTGCAGGCCGGCCATGTCGTGGTGATCCGCAACGAGGGCCCGGTCGGCGGCCCGGGCATGCGCGAAATGCTCGCCCCGACCAGCGCCATCACCGGCCGCGGCCTCGGCAAGGAGGTCGCCCTCATCACCGACGGGCGCTTTTCCGGGGGCAGCCACGGCTTTGTCATCGGCCACATCACCCCGGAGGCCGCCACCGGCGGCCCCATCGGTGTCGTGAAAAATGGCGACACCATCACCATCGACGCCGTCGCCGGCGAGGTCCGTCTCGACCTGCCGGAGGGCGAGCTGCAGGCCCGTCTCAAGGCCTACAAGGCGCCGGGTTGCCGCGAGACCCGCGGCGTCCTCGCCAAGTACGCCGCCACCGTGGCGCCCGCCTCCGAGGGCGCCGTCACCGACAAGTACCTCCCCGACATCCTGACCCGCTGAACCCATGAAACGCTACGGAATGGTCAACCGGCTGCGCCCGGAAAAATACGAGGAATACAAGCGGCTGCACGCGGCCGCATGGCCCGGCGTCCTGAAGATGATCGCGGACTGCAACATCCGCAACTACTCGATCTACCACAAGGACGGGTGGTTGTTCTCCTACTTCGAATACCACGGCGACGATTTCGCCGCCGACATGGCGAAGATGGCCGCCGACCCCGTCACCCAGGAGTGGTGGAAGCTGACCGACCCGTGCCAGCAGCCGCTCGAGACCCGCGCCCCGGGCGAATGGTGGGCCAACATGGAGGAACTGTTCCACTGCGACTGAGGCCATGAGCTGGGCCCGCTTCACCGAAAACTGCCTGGTCAACACCGAGCTGGATTTCACGCTCGATTACAGCCTGATGGGCCTCGACGCGGCCTTCTTCGCGCGCATGGAGCCGCGCATGCAGGCCGCCTTCGAGGCGATGCGCCAGCTCGAGGGGGGCGCCGTCGCCAATCCCGACGAAAACCGCATGGTCGGCCACTACTGGCTGCGCGCCCCGCACAAGGCCCCCGACCCGCGCATCGAGAAGGACATCAAGGATTGCCTGGCAGCGATCCAGGACTTTGCCGGCAAGGTCCACCGCGGGGAAATTCGCGGCGCCGACGGTCCCTTCGAGCACCTCCTGGTGATCGGCATCGGCGGCTCGGCGCTCGGCCCGCAGTTCGTCGCCCAAGCCTTGGGTCGGCCGGGCGAAGACCGGCTCACCGCCTTCTTTCTGGACAATACCGACCCCGACGGCATCGACGCGGTTCTCGCCCATCTGCGCGGCAAGCTCGGCCGCACCCTCGTGCTCGTGATTTCCAAATCCGGCGGCACTCCCGAGACGCGCAACGGCATGCTCGAGGCGATGCAGGCGTTCCTCGCCGAGGGGATCCCCTTCCCTCCCCATGCCGTCGCCATCACCGGGGCCGGCAGTCAGCTCGACACCCTCGCGGCCGAGGAGCAGTGGCTGGCCCGCTTCCCCATGTGGGATTGGGTCGGCGGCCGCACCTCCGAGCTGGCCGCCGTCGGCCTGCTGCCCGCCGCCCTGCAAGGATTCGACATCGTCGGCATGCTCCACGGCGCCGCCGCCATGGATACCCTCACGCTCGAACCGGTCACCCGCGACAACCCCGCCGCCCTGCTTGCCCTGTGCTGGTTCCACGCCACCAACGGCAAAGGCGAGAAGGACATGGTCATCCTCCCCTACAAGGACCGCCTCGCCCTCTTCGCCAAATACCTCCAGCAGCTCATCATGGAGTCGCTCGGCAAGGAGAAGGACCTCGACGGCCGGATCGTCCATCAAGGCATCGCCGTCTATGGCAACAAGGGCTCCACTGACCAGCACGCCTATGTCCAGCAACTGCGCGAGGGCGTCCCCAACTTCTTCGCCACCTTCATCGAGGTGAAAAAGGACCGCGAGGGGGCCTCCATCGAGGTCGAGCCCGGGGTCACCAGCGGCGATTACCTGCACGCGTTCCTGCTCGGCACCCGCGCCGCCCTTGCCGAAAAGGGCCGCCCATCCCTCACCATCACCATCCGGGAGGTCGACGCGCACGGCGTCGGCATGCTCATCGCCCTCTACGAGCGCGCCACCGGCTACTACGCCAGCCTCGTCCACATCAACGCGTACCACCAGCCGGGTGTCGAGGCCGGCAAAAAGGCCGCCGCCGCCTACCTGAAGCTCCAGGCCCGCCTGTTCGAGCACCTGCGCGCCCATCCCGGCCGCTTCTTCACCGTGCCCGAACTGGCCGCCGCCCTCCATGTCCGCGACCAGGAGCCCGTCCTCTTCAGCCTCCTCGAACACGCCCTCGCCAATCCCGCCAGGGGCCTCCGCGCAAAGCTAAGCAAAAAACCGTTTGACACGCGCTACGGCATCGGGTAAGCGAGCGTCCCATGAAACGGTGGGCGCTGCTGGGGGCGGTTGCGGGCGGCATGGTGGTCGGGCTTGGGGTTGGCTGGCGCGAGCTGGGCTGGCGGCGCGAGTTGGCGGACCGGACGCAGCGCGTGGCGCAGTTGGAGCAGGAGCTGGCGGTGGCGCGGGCCGGGGAGGCGGCGCAAGCGGCGCAGGCCGGGCAGTGTGCCGTTGAGCTGGACGGGGCGCGCACCGGCCTGCAATCGCTGGCGGATCGGGTGGCCAATCTGGAGGCGCAGCGGGACCATTTGCGCGCGGAGGGGGAGCGCCAGTCCCTGCGGGCGGCGGCGGCCGAGACGGCGTTGGGGGAAGCCAATGCCGCCCTTGCCCAGGCGCGGCACGAGCTGCTGGAGGCGCAGGCGGAGCCGCGCGCCCTGCGGGTTCAGGTGGAGCAGGCGCAGCGGCGGCTGGCGGAACTGGAAGCGGCCTTTGACGAGCGGGCCAGCTTCGGCATGGAGGGCCCGGCGCCATTTGAATACGCGGGCAGCTCGCTGGATTCGACGGTTTTTGCGGTGCGTGGCGAGGTGGCCGATCCGGCCGAGCTGCCGTATGCGGTTTTGCTGTGCCGGCGCGACCGCGTGGTGTTGGAGGGCTGGTTGCACCGCTTCGAGGGCGAGGTCGGCTATGGGCATGTGGCGCGCTGGCGGGAACCGGCATCGGCGCTTGTCAACGGGGAAAAAGTCTTCATGTTCCGCACGAAAAGCCATGAAGCGGTCCCTTGAACTGATCTTCCGCATCCTGATCTTCACCGCTCTGCTGTTGGGTGTGGCCGGTTGCCGCAGCCTGCTTGAGGAAAATCCGGAGGACCAGCAGCTGCCGTGGGCCACGCCGGCAGATTGGGAAGGCACCATTCCGGGCATGCCGACCAAACGGTGAGCCGGAGGGAAGGAAAGCCATGGCTCCGGTGGAGCAACTGCCGGCCGGCCTGTACCTGATCGCCACGCCGATCGGAAATCTGGGCGACCTGAGCCGGCGGGCGGCCGACACCATCGCCGCCGTCGGGCGGTTGTATGCCGAGGACACGCGCCATTCGCGCAAGCTGCTGGAGCACCTTGGGATCAGCCGGACCCTGCTGCCCTGCCACGAGCACAACGAGGCGGCCATGGCCGCCGAGGTGACGCGCTTCATCGGGGCGGGCGGCAGCTGCGGCCTGCTCAGCGATGCCGGCACGCCGGGCATCAGCGATCCCGGCTTTCGTCTGGTGCGGGCCTGCCGCAAGGCCGCCCTGCCCGTGATCCCGATCCCCGGTCCCTGCGCGGTGGTGGCCGCGCTGAGCGTTTCCGGGCTGCCGACCGACCGCTTCCAGTTTTTCGGCTTCCTGCCAGCCAAGCGGGCCGCGCGGCTCCGCCACTTCGAGGAGCTGCGGACCGCTGATTGCACCCTCGCCTATTACGAGTCGCCGCACCGCATCGAAAAGTTCCTCGCGGACGCCGAGACCGTGTTCGGTCCCGACCGCACCGTTTGCGTGGCCCGGGAACTGACCAAGCAGCATGAGACGGTGCTGACGGGAGCGCTCCGCACGGTGCGGGACCGCCTGGCCGCCGGCTCGAGCAAGGGCGAATTCACGGTCCTGATCGCCAAGGAGGGCTACGTCCTGTGAAGCCGCGGGTGGCGGTCATCGATGCGGGCAGCAACTCGATCAAAGCGCTGGTCGCCGAGGCGGAGGACGGCCCGCACGGGCTGCGTGCCGTGTTCGAGAAAACCCTCGAGGTGCGCATCAGCCAGGGCATCGGCGGCGAGCCGCCGCTGCTGCGGGCGGACCGCATCGCGGCGGGGGCCGCGGCCGTGGCCGAATTGTGGCGGCTGTGCCGGCGGCACGGGCCGCTGCAGGCGTTTTCGATAGTGGCCACCAGCGCGGTGCGCACGGCCGCCAACGGCCGCCAGTTTCTCGAGGCGGTCGCGGCGCTGACCGGTTGCACGCCGCTGGTGCTCACCGGCGCCGAGGAGGCCGACGGCATCGCCCTCGGCGTCCGCACCGATCCCGGGATCGATCCGCGGATGGCCGACTTTACCCTGTTCGATCTGGGCGGCGGCAGCCTTGAACTGATTCGCTTCGAGCGGCACGGCGTGACCGACCGCACCAGCCTGCCGCTCGGAGCCGTGCCCCTGACCGAACAGTTCATACGCGACCCGGCCGGTCCGGTGCCCGAGACCGAGCTGGAAGCGCTTGCCGCGCACGTGCGCCGTTCGATAGCGGCCACCGGCCTTGCGGTGCGCGCGCCGCTGGTCGGCTGCAGCGGCGGGCTGGCGGTGCTGCGCGAACTGCACGCGCGCCAGCGCGGCGCCCCGGTCGGCGGCAAGGCGGTCCTGATTGAACGCCCCTTCATCGAGGCGCTCCGGCGCACGGTGCCGGCGCAAGACCTCGCCGACCGCATCCGTGTTTCCGGACTGCCACCCGGCCGGGCCGACATCTTTCCCGCGGCGCTGGTCGTCTTTCAGGTCATCCTCGACCTCGCGGGCGCCGACGGCCTGCTGCATTCGCTGCACAATCTACGCTACGGCCTGGCCCTGCGGCTGCTCAAGGGCGAGCCCCTCCGCCAGTGACCCGGCGGCTTCCTGCTCGCGGCTCCAACGATAGAACGCCCGTCCCATCAGGTAGAGGCTGATCACCATGTTGGAAACCTTCATGAGCAGGCCGCCCAGCACTTGGTCCTGCAGCGGGTCCAGCGGGCTCACCCGCGGGGCCAACTCGTAAGTCGGGTACAGGACCTCCGTCGAAAAGGTCAGAATCCCGAACAGCGGCAACTGCGCCACCATCAGCAGGAACACATACAGTATCTGCGCGCCCCACCCGATGGGGGGAATCAGCCGCGACGGGCTGCGGACCGCCCACAGCATCTGCACCGAGCTCCCGTACATGGTCAGGTGCTCCAGCATGTGCACCGCCTTGTTGTGCAGGGCCGCCTCGTACAGAGGCGGGAAATGCCACACGCAGAAGGTGAAGGTGAAGCTGAAGCCCGCCGTCACCGGATGCAGGAAGCAGCGCGCCAACCCGAGCACCGCCGGAGCGCGCGCCAGCAGCGCGTCCACCAGCCAGCCCGGCAGCGCCCGCACGGTGCACAGCGCGGTCACGTACATCAGGATATTGTGCTGCACCATGTGCGCGCTGAACAGGAAGCCCTCCCCGAGCGCGTCGAGCGGCGAGCCGACCGCCAGGTAGAAGCTCGCCGCCCCCGCCGCAAACCACCGCGCCTTGGCCCGCGGAAAGGGCGCCCCGGGCGCAAGCACCGACCGTAGCGGACCGGTCAACACAAAATAGACCCACACCGCCGCGAGGATTCCCAGCAGCAGCGCCGGCTCCGTGTGCCAGTGGGTCAGGCGGACCATCAATTCCTCCTCCTCGTACTCGTACCCCTACTCGTACTCGTACTCGTAATCGTACTCGTAATCGTACTCCTACTCCTACTCGTACTCGTACCTGCACCTAAATAAGGCTCTCCGCTACTTCGCGTGGGTATGGCCATGCAAGCGGGGCCCGCAGGCGCGTGGCGCTCCGCGCCTGTGCAGCGCACCACACCGGTGATCCACGCGGAATAGCGCGGAACCTGAAAAAAATCGCTGCAGCGGGCTCGCATCAATTGGAGGGAAAGGACAGGCGTAGGAGGACGGGGACGAGGATGAGTAGGAGGACGAGTACGAGTACGAGTACGAGTAGGAGAGTCTCACAGCGGGGCGCCGGCGGGGTCGGCCTCAAACAGGAACATCAAGGCCGTGACCGTTCCCGTGGCGATGAGCAGGCCGATGACAAACAGGACGGTGCACAGGGCCCGGTCCCAGCGCAGATGCATGAACCACCAGATCACCGCGAGAAACTTCACCAGCGACAGCACCGCCAGCGCCGCGAAGATGAGCAGGGTGTGGAGCGGGAGGTGAATGATGACGATCTCGACGGCCGTGATCAGGATCAGGGCCATCGCCACGTTGAAGAAGGTGAAGTACTTGCGGTGCTCCGCGAGCAGGTGCGGGTGCGGGCCGGAGGCGGCGGATTCGGGCGCGGCAGGGCTCATGGCGGGCATATCAGAGGTATTCGACAAGGTACACGGCGGTGAAGATCACGATCCACACGATGTCGACGAAGTGCCAGTACAGGCCGGCCGTCTCGATGTCCAGCGCGTTGCCCCAATGGAACTTGGGCGAGTGGGAATAGACCAGCCAGCTGGCCAGCCACAGCACGCCGAGGGCCACATGCGCGCCGTGCGTGCCGGTCAACACATAAAAGGTGGAGCCGAACACGCTGCTGGACAGCGTCAGCCCCTTCTCGTGCACGAAGTGGTGGAACTCGTAGACCTGGCCGCCGAGGAAGATCATTCCGAACAGGATCGTCCCGGCGAGAAAGCGCCGCAGGCCCTTCATGTTGCGCTTGTGCGCGGCCGACACGCTCAGCGCCATCAGGAACGAGCTCATCAGCAGGATGAAGGAGCTGAATCCCGTCAGCTCGATGTCGAAAATCTCGGTCGGGTTCTCCACCCCGGGGTATATTTTGCGGTAGATCAGATGCGTGCTGATCAGCGTGCCGAAAAACATGCAATCGGACGCCAGAAACGCCCACATCGCCATCTTCTTGTTCTCCACGCCCGTGCTGGTCATGCTCCCGCTCATACTCCTACTCGTACTCCTACTCGTACTCGTACTCCTACTCCTCCCCTACTCCGCCCCCTGCAGCTCCTCGGCCGGCGGGTGCACGGTGTACCCGCCGGGGCCCTCCAGCGCCCAGCCGTAGATGCCCGCAAGGGTGACCAGCAGACCGGGCACCGTGATGTGCCATAGCGAGACGTCCACCGCGCCGGAAACAAACGGCAGCAGCGCCTCGAGCGGCTGGCCGTGGAACACCATGCCGAGTCCGGCTATGAACAGCCCGAGGCCCACGACCAGCGGCCACCAGGACTGGTCCGGCATGTGGATGCCGTGCGGCCCCGGCGCGCGTTTGCCCATGCGCTTCTCGGGCGGGCCGTACTTGTTCTCCCACGCCTGGTCGCGGGCCCGGATCACCGGATCGTAGGCGAAATTGTAGGCGCGCGGCGGACTGGCGGTCTCCCACTCGAGGGTGCGGGCATCCCACGGGTCGGCCGGCGCCCGCCGCCCGCGGAAGCAGCCCCACACCACGTGGACCACGAAGGCCGCGATGCCGAGCCCGAGGATGAGCGCCCCGACGGTCGACCAGAAGTTGGCCTCGTTCCACCCCATCACGGCCTTGTAGGTGTGGGTGCGGCGCGGCATCCCGGTCATCCCGAGGATGTGCATCGGGAAAAACGCCATGTTGAAGCCGATGAAGATCGTGTAGAAGAGCACCTTGCCGAGCCCCTCGTGCAGCAGCCGGCCGGTCACCTTGGGGAACCAGTACCAGATGCCGCACAGCAGGGCGAAGATCGAGCCGCCGATCAGCACGTAGTGGAAATGGGCGACGACGAAGTAGGTGTCCTGCTGCTGGGCGTCGACCGGGGGCGAGCTGTGCATGATGCCGGTGAATCCGCCCATCATGAACATCCAGATGAACCCGAGGGCGAACAGCATGGGGGTGGTGAAGCGGATGCGCCCGCCCCACAGGGTCCCGATCCAGTTGAATATCTTCACGCCCGTCGGGATGGCGATCAGCATGGTCAGGAACGCGAAGGCCGAGGTGGCGACGATCCCGAGCCCGGTCGTGAACATGTGGTGGCTCCACACCGCGAAGCCGAGAAAACCGATCACCGCGCCGGAAAACACGATCAGCGGGTAGCCGAACAGCGGCTTGCGCGCGAACACCGGCAGCACCTCCGAGATGATGCCCATGGCCGGCAAAATCAGGATGTACACCTCCGGATGGCCGAATATCCAGAACAGGTGCTGCCACAGGATGGGCTTGCCGCCCCCGGCCACCTCGAAGAAGTGCGTGCCGAAGTGCCGGTCGAACATCAGCTGCACCAGCGCGATGGTGACCGCGGGGAACGCAAGGATGATGAGAAACGAGGTGATCAGCGTCATCCAGGTGAACACCGGCAGGCGCATCATGCCGAGCCCCGGCGCGCGCAGGTTGAGGATGGTGGTGATGAAATTGAAGGAGCCCGCCAGCGATGAGACGCCCAGTATCTGCAGCCCGACGATCCAGAAATCGGTCCCGATGTCCGGGCTGAACTGGCGCGAGGTCAGCGGCGCGTAGCCGAACCAGCCGATGGCCGGCGCGCCGCCCTCGAAGAACCAGCTGAGGTTGATCAGCACCCCGCCCAGCAGGAAGGCCCACAGGCCGAGCGCGTTGAGGCGCGGAAACGCCACGTCACGCGCCCCGATCTGCAGCGGCATGATGTAGTTGAAAAAGGCGGCGCTGAGGGGCATGACGGCCAGGAACACCATGGTCGTGCCGTGCATGGTGAACAGTTGGTTGTAGGTGCGCGCCGAGATCAGGTCGTTCTCGGGCACCATCAGCTGCAGGCGGATGATCAGGGCCTCGACCCCGCCCAGCAGCAGGAAGAACAGCGCGCCGACGGCGTAGGCGATGCCGATCTTCTTGTGGTCGACCGTGGTGAGAAACCCCACCAGGCCGGACGTCTTCAGCGGACGCCGCCAGATGCCAGGGGCGGGAGCGCCGGGGTGCTCGGAATGTGCGGTGGCGGATGACATGCGGTTCCGTGCGGGTTACTTCAACAGGTGTAGGTAGGCGGCCAGCGCCTCGGCGTCGGCCTCGCTGAGGCCGGCGTCGCGCAGGCCCTCCATCTGGACGGCGCGCGGGTTGGCCGGGTCCGGGAAACCCGACCACATGTAGTTGCCGGGCTTGACCCGGTGCGGCTCGAGAATCCAGCGCTTGAGCTGTTCCGGCTCGTTGTCCATCCAGCCGGCCGCCAGCGTGGTGCGGCCGCCGAAGTGCGCGAGGTTGGGGCCGCTGGTCTGGATGCGGGAATCGACGCTGTGGCACCGGGCGCAATGCTGGACGAAGAGCCGGGTGGCATGGGTGATGCGCGCCGCGTCCGGCCGGTCCGGGTCCCGCGCCAGCGCCAGCGGGGTGTAGTCGCCTCCGCCCACGACCGTGGCGGAGCGCTGACGGTCCAGCCAGTGCCGCCATGCCTCCTCGCTGACCGCATGGGCGCGGAACAACATGTAGGCGTGCGAGTCGCCGCAGAACTCGGCGCACTGCCCCCAGTAGGTGCCGGGCGCGTCCGCCTTGATCCATTTGAAATTGGTCTGCCCGGGAATCAGGTCGGTCTTGCCCGCCAGCTTCGGCAGCCAGAAGCTGTGGATGACGTCGCCGGCGCGCAGGTTCAGTTTCACCGCGCGGCCGACCGGAAACACCAGCTCGTTCGCCGTGTGGAAACCGTACTCGGGGTATTCGAAGCTCCACCACCACTGGTAGCCGGTCACGTTCACCTCGATCGCGTCGGCGGCGTCGGCGGCCGGCACCCGGTTCTTGAGCAGGATGCCGCCGAAGGTCGGCACCGCGATCACCACCAGCAGCCCGGCCGAGGCCAACACCAGGCCCAGCTCCACCAGCGGGTGGCCGTGCGACTGCGGCGGGATCGCGGCGGGATCGTCGCCCGTGCGCAGCCGAAACTTCCAGATCGAGAACGCCAGCGCGCCGCCGACGGTCACAAACAGGAACACGGTCACCCCGAGCGTGACGTAAAAGATTCCCGCCTGATTGCGGGCCACCGGCCCCATCGGGTCCAGCGCCGACTGGTGCCCGGCCCGGTTCAGAAACGAACCGCCCGGGCCCGGGTAGGCGCATTGGGACACCGCAAGGCCGGTCAGCCCGATCAGGAGCGCGATCCAGAGAATGCCCAGCCGTTTCATGGCGCTTGGTCGGGTCGGCGGTTCAGATGAAGAAGCGGTCGGCCACCAGCGCGCCCAAATAGAGCGGCAGGTACAGCAGGGTGGCGAAAAACAGGCGCCGCGCGTGGGCCGGCTGCCGCGGCGCCCGCAGGAAGCGGAGCGCCGGCTGCAGGTGCGCGTATCCAAGAACCAGCGACACGGCCAGCAGCGGCCAGCCCAGCTGGGGCTCGCGCAGCGGCAGCAGGCTCAGCCCGATCAGCGCCATCGTCCATGCGAGCGCGCGCCGGGCCACCCGGCGGCCGCCGGGGTCCGCCACCGCCAGCATGCGGAAGCCGCCGCGGGCGTAGTCGTGCCGGCACATCCAGGAAATCGCCAGGAAGTGCGGCATCTGCCAGGCGAACAGGATGGCGAACAGCAGCCAGCCCATCGCGCTGAAGCCGGCCCCGGCCGCCACCCAGCCGATGAGCGGCGGCAGCGCGCCGGGAATGGCGCCCACCTCGGTGGCCCAGGGCGTCACCCGCTTCAGCGGCGTGTAGGCGAGGAGGTACAGCAACACGGCCGCGAGCGTCAGCAGCGCCGCGGCGGCGTTCACCGCCCAGGCCAGCAGGCCGACGCCGCCGGCCGCCAGGGCGACGCCGTACAGCAGGGCCTCGCGCGGCGCGATCCGCCCGGCGGCAACGGGCCGGCCGGCGGTGCGCTCCATGCGGGCATCGGCCTCCCGCTCCCACCACTGGTTGAGCGCCCCGCACCCGAACGCGGCCAGCGTGGTGCCGAGGCACAGACCCAGAAACAGCGTCAGGTCCGGCTGCGGCCCGGCCGCAAAATAGCCGAGCACGGCGGTCGCAACCGCCATCAGGCTCAGCCGCGGCTTGGTCAGTTCCAACCAGTCGCCGGGACGCGCCGCCGCCACGGCCCAGAGGATGCCGCGCAGGGCTTTGCTTGGGGTCGGGTTATCCATGGTCAGGTTCCGGTTCGAGTCGCGGTTTGTAGAAGCTGAATGTGACGGCCCAGCACACGCTCAGGAACAGCGCGCCGTTGAGCACATGGAGCGTGGTCGGCAGCGGCGCACGGGCCGACCAGATGACGCCCGCGCCCAGGGCGATCTGCGCCGCGACCAGCAGGAATGCCGCCGCCGCCAGACGGCGCACCGGGGCGCCCGCCACCGGGCTGCGCGCCAACGCCAGAACCCATCCCGCCACCAGCAGCAGGAGCACCACCGCCACCGCGCGGTGGGCGAAGTGCAGCCCCGTCGCCCAGTTCCATGCCACCGGCAGCAGCCCGCCGTCCGGCGCCGCATGCGGGAAATACGGGATCGCCAGCCCGGCGCCCCGGTGCCGCAGCACCGCCCCCAGGACCAGTTGCACCAGCGTCAGCAGACACACCGCCAGCCCGGCCCGCCGCAGCCCCTCCCAGCGCGC